>ERZ650304.780-NODE-780-length-14181-cov-8.158148_pt1 | contig 14181 bp, 20 predicted proteins | sample MGYA00376240_ERZ650304 | MGnify/ENA primary metagenome ERZ650304 (study PRJEB26733, sample SAMN07839271) | wastewater metagenome | biome: small river; feature: stream; material: water | place: USA: North Carolina | collected 2016-03-01 ...
CATACGAGATATGCCTAAGTGACTGGAGTTCAGACGTGTGCTCTTCTGATCTGTTCGGACCCCGTTCGATTCGCCGCTGTGAAAAAAAAGTGATTTCGCAGTTTCGTAGTTTGGCATGGAAAACCAGTGTTTTACCTTGCGAAGTGGTGTTTTGGTCAGTTTCGCAGTTTCGCAGAAGGAGGACTTTACTAGGTAAAAACCTCAGATACCGTATCAGCATGAGTGCGTCCAAGCTGGAGTACCTGTCCAAGGAAGATTGTGCCGCTCGATTGGGCAAGTCGGTGCGGACGCTCGATAATTGGGCAAAGGATCCCGCGTTTCCGAAGGCCGCAAGGAAGGGACTCCGCGGCTGGTGTCCGGAAGTCATCCAGGAATGGCTACGCAGGAAGTCGGCCAGCGAGGACGGCCAGATCGTCACGGCGGCCGCCAAGGGCAACGGAGAGGTCTGGGAGGCCCTCAAACTCGAATTCATGGAAGGCAAGGCACGATCGCAGACGGCCAGGTCTGTCCTCGACGTGGCTGAAGCGGGGAAGGAACTCGGGCTCCTTCTTCCCCGCGTGGCATTCGAGTCGGTGTTGTCGACGCTGTTCGGCGGGATTCGCGATTTGTGCGAGTCGATGCCCGATCGGGTCACCCAGATAGAGGGCCTCGATGATCTCCAGAGGGAACGAGTCCGCGACTGGATCAAGACGATCCTCGAGCCGTGGCAGAATAAAACGGCAGATCGTATCTCCGGCGTTCTCGCGGATCTGGGACCAGTCCCTGACCTTCTCGATCTCGCCGAAATGTCTGCAAACTCTGAGACCTCGGAAGCAGACCCGGACAGTTGACTGGGCGGCTCGCTCCATCAACAAGATGCCGATGGAGTCGAGTACCAAGACGGTCGACTTCTCGCTGTTCCCTCACTGCGTCGAAGTCCTCGACTCGTTCGACGACGACTCCTGCGAAGAAATTACGCTGCAATGGGGCGCTCGACTCGGGAAAACATTCTCGATCGCCCTGATGATCGCCTCCACGCTGGCCAACAGGCCGTTTCCCTGCGTGTTTGGAGATGCGGACGAGACCAGCGTGATTCGCGTGTTTCGTCGTCTGTGGCAGACTTTGGACGGTGTGAATGACCTGAAGGAAGCGCTGCCGGCTCCAAATGCCCGCAAGAACAATCTGATTGTGACCAGCGTGGGTACCGTCTACGGTGCCTGGGCAGGATCCGCGAATACAGCAGCTGACCTCGACGCACGGCTCGTGATCCTGAACGAAGCGGACAAGATGGTCCCGCTCAGCACGCGTACGGAAGCCGATTTCCGGTTGCTGCTGAAGAAACGCAACAAGCTGTTTCCGCATCCGAAGACCGTTCAGGCCTCGACGCCCAGCGTGGAAGGCCTGAGCTACATCGATGCCTGCCGTCGGGCGGGTGATAATCGCCGTCGGGAGGTCCCCTGTCCCCATTGTGGTCACTTCCAGACGCTCCGCACTGGCGATGGCGTCAAACCTGGTGGCATGCGATTTGAAAGGCTGCTCTCGAAGAAGCTGGACGCCAAGAAGGCCCGGGACACAGCCTGGTACGAGTGTGAAAAGTGCCTGGGACGCATCGAAGAGGCCCATCGATTCAAGATGTGCAATGCGGGGCTGTGGGTCCCTGAAGGTTGTGCGGTCGTCAAGGGACAGATCGTCGGCCAGCCGAGTCGTCCCGGTCCCCATCACAGCTTTGGCCCGCTGCATTCCCTGCATTCGCTCGTCGGTACCACCCTTGGCGGGCAGGCCTACCGCTTCGTGGAGGCTTTGCTATCGCAGTTTAAGTCGGAAGCCATCCGCGACTGGAAGAACTCGGAAGAAGGAGAGGTCTGGTCTGCCGCGCCATCGACTCAGCTGATGTCGTCGCTCGAAGGTCGCATCGGTGAGGATCGGCCGCTGGGCATTGTGCCCGCCTGGGTCAAGTTCGTGACGGTCGGTTGCGACGTCTCCGCCCTCGGGGATGGAGATCATCAGTTCCACTGGTGGGCGAGTGGCTGGGGTCTTGGCGGCCGGGGCTGTCTGATCGACTTCGGCACGATCTTCGGCGCTGAAAAGCTGCTGGAATGGGCTGGATCGGTCACGTTTCACTGTCCGGAACGGGGAGGGATGTTCAAGCCGTCGGTCGTGCTGGTCGACTCGGGGTACTTCACGAACGCGATGTACGAGTTGTGCGATCGCAGTGACGGTCTGCTGACTCCTGTAAAGGGTGGAAATCGAGACGCGGACAAGCCGTTCTCGAACGATATTGCCGGAAACGAGATGGTGAAGGGGGCTTTCCGGGGCGAGAAAGAGGCCTGGCGGAAGCGGCTGAAGGAAGCCCTGCAGCAGTACGATCTGATCGAAATCAACACGCATTTGACCCAGCAATGGTGCGAAGATCGGCTCAACGGCGTCATCAAATTCACGCATGCCAGCTGGTACTCGGTCCCGAAAGTCATCTTCACGACGGAGAAAATGGCCCAAGTCGACCTTCCCAGACACATGGTCGGCGACTACCTTCTGGGTGGGTCGTGGCTCAAGAGGTATCGGGAGCAGGATTATCGAGACGCCTGGCGTTATTCTCGCGTCGGTGCGGAAATCCATACGAAGAACGGGGCTGAGTGGGATAGCCTCATCGACACGATCATTCTGGCCGCTCAAGCACGTACGCCAGTTCCTATGTCCGACGAAAACCAAGGGACTTCTGGTCTTTTCGGCGGGTCTTTCCTAATCACGGATCGGGACTATGGCGAAGAACAAGGCGACTACGAAGAGTGAACCAGAAGTCTACTTGAGTGCTGAGACTGTGGCGAAAACGCTCGGAATCACCCTCGAAGAGCATCATCGGTTGACGGGTTCGCCCGGATATCCGACGGCCGTTTACAAAAATCCCACCGATGGGGCATCGTCTCCTGTGTTCCTCGGTTATGCCAAGTCGACTCTGGAGGCTTACATGGCCGCTTCGGATGCTCCAGTGGAGGAGAAAAAGCCCGCGACAGAAGCCGATCAGGCGGCATCAGAAGCTCTCGACCAGGAAATCGAGGAAGAGTTCTCGGCGGCGATCGGGTTCTCCATGCTGGAGGTGCAGATTCCCACCGGAGATCTCGAACACACCATGTCACTGTCGTTTTCGTCCGGGTTCAGCACGCAATGGAGCGCGGACGAGATGTTGCGACTCAAGAAGCTGATTGCGGGATTGGTCCGGGCCGGGGAATCGTATCTGGACTACAGCCAGAGCCCGGAAAAGCGAAGAGTCCTGGTGCGATCGAACATCCAGAACGCCATCAAGTGGCTGCTGCGGAAGTGTGTGCCTCTGACGATGGAGGAACTGACCCACCTGAACCTGCAGAACAAGGCTGCTGCTGGGGAAGTGGAAGTTCCAGCCATTGCTGACTGATCGAGGGCCAGCCTTGGCTCGGGTCCCAGAGCAGCATGTCACGGTTGATGAGTCGGTTGTGCAGAGCGGCGGCGGTCCAGGGGTAAACGTTGGTCGATACCCCGGGCCCGCTGACGACACAATCTCCGTCCAGGCGATAGTTCACGGTGATGCGATAGCTGTAATAAAACAGGATGATCGCCTGAATCGTGTTGACCGTGTGACCTGCCCGGGACGCTTTGATCAGCGTGTCTCGCGGGTGATTCAATCCGAGTCTTTTCAGCCAGATATTCAGAACGGGGCTGTTGACGACGTTGAGATTCATCGTTTCGCGGGTGGAAGGTGGCATGATTGTTCTCTTGGAATAGGGTTTAGAAGCGGTCGCCGTACATCATTTTCCGTTCCATGTTCTCGCGTATTTTGATCATCGCGGTGTCAGCGTAGTACTTGAGGCGTTCACTGAGTAAACGACCAAAATACTTGGAGCAGCGCTTTGCGTGTTCGAATTCCGCTAGCATTCTTCGAGGCGTGACCCACGGCGCGATTTGCCAGTCGATTTGACTCTTGAATGGAATATCGCAGATGGCGTCTGTGGGGCTCCAGTCCTCACTGAATTTGAGATCGGGAAAGCCAGTGCAGCTGGCAATGTGAAAGCGAGTGTCGATGACCAGTGGTTCGGATTTTGCGAGTCGACAGTATCGCAGCCAGTCAAAGTCCTCAGCGTCGTACTCGCAGAAACGACTCGGTTTAACCATGGGGATGGTGCGGCTAGAGATCTCTCGGTGCACGTAGGTCCGGATGTAGTAATCTTCGATTTTAAGGTGTCCAGTGACTGCTGATCGGGATGTGGCATACGACAACAAAGTCTGATCAGGTTTTGCCACGCGAATCGGGTGGAGACCTTCGTGAATCCGAGATTTCCCTTTGAGTTGACCGTCGATGAAGTTGATCACGAACTGTGAATCTCCCTGGCTCATTGGCATTGCTCCTCAGTGACTGGCGGCGGGGAGAGTTTCAGGATCAGGTTGATGATGGCCCCCGTCTTGGTTGTCGAACGTCCACGGTTGTTACCAGACCATGCGTTGTGCCGCTTCATGTCCGGGTTGTATGTCAGCTTGAGTGGACGATCGGGATACAGTGTCGTAAAAGCATCGAACACGACTTTTTCGTCATTAAGATCCGGTGGCATTGGGTATCCCGACGATGAGCAGTAGCAGTACGCCAGCGGTTCGGTCATGTCGGCTGGGACTGCACTTTTGTCATTGAGGTACTGTTCCCATCGAGGGCTCAGATCCTTCTTGATGAACAGTCTGACTCGCTCATCCCTGGGGTAGTTGGGTGACGATTTCACGGCGACATCCGTGAATGCCCACCACTGCCAGCCAAGCAGCTTGAGGACGTGCAGTTGTTTCTCTCGTTTTCGCATGTGCATGCCTGTTCTGGTGTGAGTTGTGGTTCCTGTGGATGAATGAACTATGGCCACGACGCCGGTTCGATGATTCGATATGCGTTCATGCCGTGGTAACGCAGCCCGGCCTGTAGTGTTTTGAGTTCGTGCATGTCCCGCGAGCATTTCACGTCGTGCCATAGGCCGTCAGCGGTGCGAACTTCCAGGACACACATTCCGGGCAGGAAGAGCAGGGCCAGCGGTGTTATTCGCGATCGAGGAGCGTCCTGGCCTCGATCGGATCTCTTGTTCCGAGTCTGGCTGATGTCGATCGAGGTGACAGGCAAGGTGTGTGTTGTCCCGTCGGTATCGGTCAAAGACACCTGAGACCAATATCCGTCATAGACTGTTCGCTGTCCATTGGTCATGGAAGTCACTCGAATTTGTTGAAGGTATAGAACTTGTCCAGTGTCTCGTCGGAGAGATACAGGGGGTGGCTGGGGTGGCCGTGCTTGGTCTCTTTGAAGCAGAAGATGGGGTATCTCCGCAGCTGTTCCAGCAACTTGGCTTCGTAATCCGGTTTGATGTTCGTGCCCCATGCCATGACGGGGATGGCACAAGTTGCGATCGCCCCCATGATGAAATCGCTGTTGCAGGGGCCGACGGGATCCGCGACTTGCCAGAGTTCATGTGGGTAGGGCGTACGGTAGGCGTAGGCGTTGTACATTCGCAGCGAGCCATACCCGTTGCGGCGTGCCCAGCGTTCCAGTCGCGTGATGGTTGGATCGTTGTCGCGTTCCGTCGCTGTGGAGGGGTTAAGCCCGACAACCATGACGGCTGGGCCATCGCTCCAGGTAATCGCCAGTTCGTAGCGATACAACTCGCACGGTGAGTACGTGGCAGAGGCTGTGGTTTCAAGTTCTCGCTGATGGTGCTTGGTGATGGTCATCGCTTGGCCTCATCAAATGAATCGTATGGATCCCACGAAAGGCATTCTTCGCCGCCCATTTCAAAGTCGCGGCAGATGCTGGGACGCTGTTCATAGTGTTGGCAGCGACCGTCGCGGAGCCAGAGGCATGGTGAGTCGTCGGGGGCATCCGACATAATGTGTCTGTCAATCTCAGCCTTCTGTGTGGCGGTCAACTGATCCCAGATCTCGTCATCCTCAAACCGATCACCTTCTTTGAGACTCCGCACGAACGGCGGTGTTCGAATTCGAGAACAGCATTTTCCGCCGCATGTCGTGCAGTCGACAATCGGTAGTTCAATCACTTTCGGGTCTCCAAATGCGTTGTGGGTTAGAACGGAACGTCGTCGTCCTGGAGCGGGCTGGCGGCATGAGTCGTGTGGGTGACAGGGGCACACTCGATCGTCCTGATGGATTGCAGGACATGGAACTTTCTGCCGGGATTCTGCCGGGCCAGTCGCTCGGCTTCGCGAATCGCATCGAACGGCGCGATGTGGACGAAGTTCGTCGGTCCCGATCCCTTCACCATGAAGAATGGAGTGGGCTTGCTTTCACTAGGAGCAGGGAGCTTCGTATCTGGAGTGATCTCGGTTCGCGTTGGCCGGACATGTTCAATCCAATACTCATTCCCGTCTGGATTTCGACTGAGCTGATCAAATCGCACCAATGCGCTCTCGATTGTTAATGTTCCATCAGTTCTTCCCTCTCGTCCGGTGACAACATCTCGCCAGTGGACCCTGAATCGTTCCGTGCTCATCTTCGTGTTCTCCGTGACTTCGTGGTTAATCATTCTTCTGAGTCGAGTACCGTCCCAGCCTGGCGGCCAGAAGGAACATCCTGCGGACGCGGGGCATCGTGAATTTGTCGTCCGGGTACAGAAAATCTCCCGGGAGCAGACCGGCCAGCAGACGTTGCTTGTCGGTCTGGTACAGCTGGTCGATCAAGGGGCCGTACAGGGCCTCGGCTTCGTCGGAATGACGACTGAGCCATCTTTCGGCCTCTGAGCGGCGGGAAGCGGCTTCCTCGGCTTCCTGCTGGCGTTTGCGGGCCTTGGCTGCGGTCCAAGGGGCGGAAGGTTTGACCCAGCCCTCGGACGGCGGCAAGGCGGCATTGTCGGGGCTGCTGAGCCGGTGGAACAGAAACTCCGGGCTCCAGGGCAGCAGGTCGCCGATTCTCTGGCTTTCGGCGTAGTCGAGCAGTTCACTCAGCTGGTCGGTGGTGAGGGATTGCAGGGCTTTGCGGTGACAGGCGCTGGCAGCCGTGATTCCGAGCGATTTGATGCGATTGACAAGTGGCTCATGGCGAATCGCTGATGGCTGATGGCCAGATCGAAAATCCCCACTCAGTTCATCTCGTGTTTCGCGTGAGTGATCTTGCTCGTGTCGAGGAAGAACCCGACTTCGGTATGTCCGCAGGGCAATGGTCGGGTCATCACTTCGATCTGAGACCCCTTCACGAGACGATGGCGAATCTGGAATGGGCAGTTCGTCGATGCAACGATCAGCTGATAGAGATGAGTCTCGGTCTCGTAGGTGAGAATCAGGTAGGCGTGATCGATGGATTTGACGGTCACAATCCTGCGGACTGGTTCGTTCTCGTTCGTCTTCGATTCCATTTTTAATTCCTCCTCCCTCCGGGCTGTCTGCGGTCTGCTCCACCGTGGAGGAGGCCATCTGGACCGTCTTGGGACCGTCTTCCTTATAAGACCCCTGCGGTCCGCAGGGGTGACCCACGCGGTCCGCAGGGGTGGACCCCATCGCTCCGCAGGGGTGACCCTTGCGGTCCGCAGGGGTGGTGTCCGCAGAAACGGTCTTTGCAACTCGCGTTTTCGGAGTCACCGGATCGGCTTCCAGACGTTCGCACCAGGCGTGCAGGTTGGACCAGCAGATCGACCTTCGGTTGCGGGGTGACCCGTGCGAGCGGAACGGTTCGACGGCGACGCAGCACTCGGCCTCGACCGACTGCAGGTAGGACAGTGCCCGGCCGCAGCGGGATCCGGAGAGGGGCTGGCCGATCTCCTCGGGCTTGCGGTCGGTCCAGCCGTGTTTGATCGTCCAGCCGTGCAGCCCGTCCAGAACGATCGCGATGACGGCCCCGGAGATCTGGTTCTTGGGATTGCTGGAATTGCCAAGCATCCGACCCTTCAGGGCCTTCTTGACGCGAGTCAACAGCATGCGTCGAGACTGAGCCGCAGCCTTGTGTGAGGCGTCATCCCAGTCGAATTCGGTTTGATGTGTGGGCATCCGTGCGGCGCTGATGGAGAAGAGATCAGAGGGGAGAGACAAGAGCCAGCGGTCAGAGGTACTTGAATTCGTTGTCGATGATGTTTTTGGCTCGCAGGTGTTTGAGTTCTCGCTCCAGCAGTTCCAGGGTGTCTGACCACTTGGCTCGGAACTGGCTCGATTTGCGAGGCTTCATCCGATTGGGCGGTGTGTCGATCGGGCGAAAGATGTATTGGAGCATGGGTAGTTCCTCTTCGTTCAGAGACACATTTCGGGCATGTTGGCCCGAACCAGGGCTTCGGCGAACGGTGGTGGCACTGAGTTTCCGCAGCGGGCAACCTGGGCAGATTTGCTGAGTGGTTTTCCGTCTTCACCGGATGAAATGTGGTAGTCCTCGGGGAAGCCTTGAGCGCAGAAGAGTTCGCGAGGCGACAGCATTCGCATGCCGATATCGACGATCTGATAAGGCTGTCCCTGCACCATGACGATCCCGAGTGCCAGACGATCAACAGTGGTGATTGTGGGAGTCGGAGCGTTCATGGATGACCACTGACCGCCGCTGCCATAGAACCGCAGCAGGAATGCACGGACTTCCTGCAATCGTGTCGTGACCAGCCCGTGATGGTTCGCTCCACTCATCACCGTCCGGAGCGGCTCGTCGATCGAGAACGCCTGTTTCTCTCCGTGGTTCATCTTGATCAGATTCGCAGCGACGATCTGGTTTTGCGTGCCAATCGTAGTGACGGTGGGGAATGGGCGGTCAGCTGGGATGCCGACAACTCCCCCGAAGTGCTTCGCGATGAACGCTGACACGAGAGCGGTTTTGTTTTCGCTGGTCAGAGTTCCCACCGGCGTTTCGCAACTTGAGCCTACTGAAGCGCCAAACATCCGGGAGAGCATCGGCGACACGAGGACCTTATCACTGCTCGTCGTGAGCGTCCGAACTGGCTCACCCGCTGGCCAGCAGTAGGGAGCCCGCCCGGTTGTCCCCTGATTCGCTGTCGATGACAGGAAGGCGGAGAGCAGCAGATTGCAGTCGCCATCACTCGCTGTGATGGTGCGGACGGGCTCCAGGGGGCTCCTCGTGGATCCCTTGTTCTGCAGCGAGACCAGGTAGGGAGCCACCAGACCGAATCGGTTCTCCGTCGTCACAGTCGCGAGCGGCTGGTCCAGTTGACGTCCGCGATGATTCGCGGCTTCGCCATCACCCTTGGGACCGTAGTAGGAAACGATCGTCGGGGAGACTAACCCGAACCCGTTCTTGTTCGTGTTTGTTCCAAGGGGCTGGTCGAGCGATTGACCGCGCCAGTGATTGCCGCCGTGATTCACTCGCACGATGAAAGGGTCGGGGGTGCCGATCACGTACCGCTTAATCCCCTCAGCGATTCTGGCCAACGTCTTCTCGGCGAGTGGTCGTTTACAGCCCGCCGCTTTCGCCTCCTCAGGGGATAGGAAGATCGATGGGCACGGGATCGACCAGTCAATGATGTCGGCCGCTGTTCGCCATGGCTTCCGACGTGTGACCCGTTTGATCTTTAGCTCCTTCGCGATCTGAGCCGGGCTGCCGTGTGTAGGTTCTGGCCAAACAATCGACTTGCCATCACAACGGGCGATAATGAACAGCCGTTTGCGCGTTGTGGGAGCCCCGTAATCGCTGGCGACCAGTTCTCTCCATTCCACGCGGTATCCCAGCTCCTCCAGCTTGCAGACCCATAGTTTGAAGGTCTCTCCGGCCCGCTCCTTGATCGGCTGGCCCGTGGCATCATCAATGGGGCCCCACGTCTGAAACTCGGACACGTTCTCGACGAAGATCACACGCGGCCGAAGATGTTTCGGCATGCTGGCCCATGGAATAATCGCTTGAGCGAGTCCGCGAATCTCCTTCTTGACAGGAGCTTTTCCCCGTGCCTTGCTGAAGTGCGTGCAGTCAGGAGAAAACCATGCACCTGCGATCTGACGGCCTTCACACGCTTCCATCGGGTCAACGTCCCAGATGTTCTCGCAGTAATGCCTTGTGCCTGGGTGGTTGGCCATGTGCATCGATATCGCATCACGGTCATGATTGATTGCAATATCCACATCCCGACCGAGCGCCAGCCGAATTCCCTTCGATGCTCCTCCACCTCCGGCGAACCCATCGACAAACAACCGATCATTGCGGAATGGCTTGCTATGTGCGTCGTTCTTCCAGAAGCATTTCTGTCGAAACTTCGCCGACTGAGTGGAGGACTTGATTTTCACGACCATAGGAATCGTTCCTCTCGGGTAGTTACTTCTTGTTGGCCTGCGGCAGCCAATCGGGGGCTTCTTTGTGGACAAACCACTCCCATGAGCGGCTTGAGTGTTCGTAGGCCACGAACATGGCCCACGTGTGATCCTCTGCGGCAACTTTCAGCTTGACGCGGGAGTCGTCCTGGTGGGCTGCTTTCCAGCTGCCTTTCACTTCGTGGAACTCGATCAGGCCATCGGCGCGGATGACCATAAAATCGATCGTGTACCAGGTGCGGTCAGCCAGCCGGATCTTGAAGGCTTCGAAGGCCCAGCTGTGGAACGTGCCGGCTGCGGTCAATGGGACCAGGACGTTGTTGGCGTACCAGGTCTCCGTCTTGTTCATCCGCCGTCGGGAAACATCTGTGATGCGGGCAACTCCACGGCGGATGGTGGGGGAGTCGGGCATCGATTCTCCTTGGTGAGTCCCGAACGGTAGGCGTTGATTTCGATCTCGATCAGGTAACCCAGACGGATGGCCCGCGAACGCTGGGAGGGACGGACGCCTTCGACTTGAAACACAGTGCCATGAACGTCGTTGCCGTTAAGTGCGTCGGCCTCAGCCAGCCGGGCCTGGATATCGAACGTGTGAACGATGTCTGCATCCCACACAGGCAGTTGGAGCTTTCTTCGGATCGCCTCGTCGAGGCCCCTCTGGATGCGTTTCAGAGCAGCAGATCCGACGGGGCCGAGCGCCTCAATCAACGGTGAGGGGAAGTCGCCTGTATAGGCCTCGTGGGCGTCGTGCAGCAGGGCCCCGAGCAGGTTGATTGAGCAGCGGTGACCTGATTTTCCCATCATCTGATACACGAGTTCTGCGTGGTTGCTGACATACCACGGATTTCGTGTGTGAGCGTTGAATCTCCGCAACCCCGCGAGTGACCAGCAGATGTCCTGCAGGTCGATCGTGGCGGGATCTGGATCGAGCAGGGAGACAATATGGCCACCGATGGTGCGAATTCGGTCAACGGGGAGCGGTTGGGACATGGGGGGAGTCCAGAGATGAGGGAGTATTTCGCCACAAAGTGTGCGGAGTCACGCAGAGGCTTTGATGTGTGGCTTTGCGATTTCAAGGAAGCGTCGCACCTTGTCCATGTCCAACACGTTGTTCGTGCGGACGTGCGTTTCTGCATCGATCCAGATGTCCGTGTTGTATTTATTTGCCACGAAGATCTTCGGCAGTTCGGTAGATAGGTTGTGTGGGCCAAGTCCCCCGGCATAACCGCAGGTAAGCTCGTTTGAGCATTGCGGCCATTCGTCCGGGACGACTCCTGCGCCATGGGATTGATCGAACAGATAAGAGCAAATGAATCGTCGGGAACACGGCTGCCAGATGTCATTCGTGTTGACTCCGTCATTCTGAAAGATGATCTGCGGGTCCCATTCCGGGCATGAGTTGCAGAACGCCTTTAGGATGTTCTCACTGATGTTGCCTTGCCGTTCCCCATGCCAATTGAGTTGAACGCGATCGAAGGCGGTGAAGAGGAAATTCAATTCTCGTTGGAAGGGTGAGTTTCCGGCGGCGATATCCCGCAGTGGTTGTCCGCAGACATGGAGCGACAACCACATTCTCGCGCCTTTCCGGCCTCGCTCCTCAACCAGTTCATAAATCCAGTCCAAGCTGGGAAAGCGACTGAGCTGTTTCTGCGTTCCAATGAGGATGCCCCACTCGACGAATTCAAACTCGTCGGTCAACTTGCGTAGTTCGGAGATTGGGGTGTTGTCATCCGCACCAGTAATTGTGACTCGGTAAATACTCATTACTTCGGGCCTTTGCGTTTCGGGGAGAATTCTGGCTCTGGTCTCTCATCTCTCGTCACTGGACTGTCCTGACTCAACGAGCAGCAGTTCCAGCAGTGTGGGCCTTCTAAGCCGATTGTTCCGGGGATCTGCCTGAAGTGCATTCCCCGTTTGCATGGGCGGTGGCATTTGACGCACAGGTCTTCACTCGGAGACGCGAGGCCGGCTTTCTCGGCCAGCCTCGCTTTCTTCCGGGCGCAGACCTCGGCCAGCTGCTCAGCCAGCGTTTTCTTTTGGGGGCTGTCCATCGGATGGGGTTTCCGACTGAGGAGCGGGGTTAGATGGCTGGGTCGCTTCGGCGGTTTTGGTCGGTGGTTCCCATGTTCCGTGACCATTGGCAAGATGTGGGTCAGAGGGCTGGGGCGCTTCGGCCGCTTCAACAGGCGTCGAATGCTCGATCGCCTTAGCACAGGCGCCATCGATCACGCTGTATTCAAAACTGTTTTCCGGAAGAGTGATGTTGTTCTTATCGGGTTCCAGGAGAATCATCGTTGCAACACCGCGGGTGAGGCCGATCTCGATCCGGTAACCGTGAGGGAGTTTCCCCGTAGCGTGCTGGATGATCAGGTCGAGTGCCTGGTGCAGCTGGGTTTGCTTTTCGGGGTTGTCGAGCAAATTCTTCATCAATCGTCCTTCTTCAAACGGGGTGGAGTCCGCTGGCGGAAGTCGTCAGCGGGGTAGGGTTGTTGTTCTCGACGGCCGGAAGCAGTCGCGCCTTCTTCAAGGAGTAACAGACAGCCTGTTGAGTCACTCCCAAGATGCGGGCGAGATGCGACCGATTCGGGACGTAATGGGCGAGGGCCTGAATGGCCCGAAGTTGAACGTGGTTCGCTTTCGGACCGCGATCCGCATGTTGGATCTTCAGCCCGGCTCGAATCGCGTGGTTGGCGACGGTCCCCTTGCCGACGCCAGTCATCTTGCTGATCTCACTGGCACTCTTGCCCTGAGTGATCAGCTGACGAATCGTCAGGGTGAGTTCTTTGGGGAGTCGGGTACGTTTCATGATGGATGGCTGATCGTCAGGCGAGAGAGTTGGCTTCTTTAGATGTCCTCGGGATGGTGCCATGCATCGCGTTTGATGTAGGCCGCGTCTTCCGGGCTGGAGTCGTTGGCATCGAGTCGTGGAGGTCTGGGGCGCGGATAGAACAGGGCCCGGTGCAAAGTCTCCAGCAGGAATAACGCGCCGATGACCAGGCACATGATCAGGTCGGATTTGGTCATGGTGATTGAACCTCGGGCGCAGGAGGCTCAGTCATCAGTTCGCCCCGTAGGACGGGCCGGTCTCTGGGGCACTCGATGCCAATCTTCACGGTGTTAGTCGTGATGCGTACAACGCGAATCACGACATCGTCTCCGATGTGAATGGTCTGGTCTGGGCGGCGTCCGAGAACGAGCATGGGAGAATCCTTTCAGGGGGAGTTACGATCCTTCAGACAGTCCTGGGGTTTCGATCGTGGTTCCGTGGCGAACTTCAGGTCACTAGGACCTTCCAGACGAACGGAGACTTCGCCACTGCCTTTGAATCGCACGATCTGGAACACAAGCTCCTTGCCGGTTTCAGAGTCCGAGATGCGGATCTGCTGATCGACGGGATTGATCGTTCGGACCTGGGCAGTGGTTTTGGGCATGGTCGATCCTTCGGTCTGCCAACAGTGAACAGGGAGAGACTTGAACTCTCATCTCCGAAGTGAGGTCGAGATCACGTCAGCGGCTTACCGATTAGCACCACCTGTTCAGGCCGGGGAGGGCGGGCCAGCTCTCCCCGGTTCGCGGGTCGCCGGTGTCACGACGAGTGATCCGTGCGGTCCCGTGATTCGCTATTACCTGAAACTCAGCCATAGCCAGAGCCATAGCCATAGCCATAGCCATAGCCATCGCCATAGCCATAGCCATAGCCATAGCCATCGCCAGAGCCATAGCCATAGCCATCGCCATAGCCATAGCCATCGCCATAGCCATCGCCATAGCCATAGCCATAGCCATCGCCATAGCCATAGCCATAGCCATAGCCATAGCCATAGCCATAGCCATAGCCATCGCCATAGCCATCGCCAGAGCCATAGCCAGAGCCATCGCCATAGCCATAGCCATAGCCATCGCCATCGCCATCGCCAGAGCCAGAGCCATAGCCAGAGCCATAGCCAGAGCCAGAGCCATAGCCAGAGCCATA
>ERZ650304.781-NODE-781-length-14175-cov-5.490722_pt1 | contig 14175 bp, 14 predicted proteins | sample MGYA00376240_ERZ650304 | MGnify/ENA primary metagenome ERZ650304 (study PRJEB26733, sample SAMN07839271) | wastewater metagenome | biome: small river; feature: stream; material: water | place: USA: North Carolina | collected 2016-03-01 ...
ATAATTGGAGTCTGCGGCAAAGGCTCAGTAATACTCACTGTAGCCACCGTAAACTGTATGGTCTTCTCAGCAGTACTGGATTGCGTTGCAGTAGCGCTGCTACTAAGCTGTGTTGTGTATAGCTGGGTATTAAAAGGCGATGCGAGCGTATAGTTCGTCCCAGTAGTTATATTACGCATGATGTATGTAAGACCGATTTCGTTATTAACTCGTCCATCATAGAACAGATAGGTATCCCCTGCTGCCTGCGTAAACCCAATGTTATAGCTGGGAATCTCTGAAATAAGCTCAGACGCACCAGTAACTAAGTTAAGTTCATACACGTTGCCTGTGGTTTGATCACTCTCAATATTATCAAGGTAGTAGGCGATATCAGGATCTACCGGCGAGGAGTACAAAGTTCTGCCCGGGCTGTAATAATTATCAGTAAGAGGGATAGGAGCGAGCAAGACATTGTTTACCAGGTCAGCTACAACAATCTCTGCCGCAATTTGTTGGTTACTGTCATCTTCAAAGACAAAATATGCCTTGTGCTGCGCACTGTCAGTTATTATTTCATCTGGCAATCGCATAGTATCGTTCAATAGTAGTGGAGTCAGTATGGTCTCTGTATTTAGATCGATTGTAATCATCCGTCTGACCCCACTACCGGCAGTCGTGCGTGCATCCAGGTAGATCAATTTACTGTCGTCGTTAGTTATAAAAGCCGCAGTAGGCGTGGTATAGATAAAGCCATCGTGGGTATCGATGTCTGAAACAACCGTAAAGCTATCGAGGTCAACTTTGATGACCACTTCATCGCCTAGCAGATACACCGTGTTACTGTTGTGTGCCAGATTAACTTTGAGGCTGCCCATTCGATACGTGTCGTTGAAAGTGTAGGTGGTCAGGTCAAGCTGTGCGACCGAACCAGTATCGAGATTTATGGAGTAAAACATATGGGCAGTCCGGATCAGGTACACCGTTGGGTCATGACTAAATAGACCCTGCCAAGGATCGTTAGTCAGAAAGTAACGCTTTTCAAGCGATATGACCGATCCTGAAAATTCGTCGCTCGCGACATCCACAATAGCTATATTGGTTGCCTGCTCCTGTCCATTATTATCTGAACTACTGCCGACCACCACAACCCTCAGCCCATCTGGGCTGACAGAAAGAACCGACGGACGAAAAGATAGCGCGAGGTTTTTAATAACCGTCCCATCAGCTGCATTAACTATTGTTACATAACCACTGCTAAAGTTCGGAGTTCCACCGTTAGTATTAGGCGCTGACAGGGCGTAGACTTTTCCGGCAACTGTCTGAGTGGCTACCGTTGTCGTTTTATTAGTAGGGTTACCGGCTTCGCTTATAACGTCCATGGGTAATGGTATATTGCCAGAGACACGATGCTCCAGCGTATTAATGACAGCCAACCCTTGGTCGCTCTCCATGTATGTGTATTTTCCTGACTCAAAGGAACTTACCTTGATACTATGCTCACCAATGGAGAGATTAGAAGTTGGCTGGTACACCCACTGACCTTTAGTGTTAACTGTTGTCGTGCCCACCAGCGTGTTGTCCACGGTAACGGACAGTACGCTATTTGGCGCGGCGGTCCCTCTAATTTTTGGTGTTGGCGTGAATGCAACAAATCTTCCGGCACCGTCACCGGCAATAGTAATGTCAAAATTCTTTGCTTGAGCAAGGTGCTGCACCCCAAAAACAATCGCCACCCCCACCAGTGCAAAGCTAGCAAGCCCCTTTACAGTACTGAATGTAAGCACCTTCCACTTACTCCGTGCTAATGGTAATGTTACCACTCGAACGTGGTGCCGGAGGTTGTAGCGAATCGTCGGCATAGCAACTTTAAGGGGTTTTCGGTGTTGCCGATAGTCAATAAGCAGATACAGAGCAATACCAATTCCTAGAGCGATGACCGTAGAGACAAGTAGATAGGACGAGACACTAGTGTTAGAGATTTGGCTCGGTGCTTGGTCTAAGTTGTTATACAGACGCTGCGTTAAAGGTATCCAACTGACACCCAACACGACAAGCGATGGAACACCAATGGCCAGTATGGTTTTAAGTATAGGAAACAGTCGGGTAACCCCTGCCCGTATTCTGTGCACCGTACGTGTGCCAATAACCCTCATAGTACTGTGCTCATGCTTATACATATTTTAGCATGATTACCCTGTTACATATGGTTGCAGCTAGAGATTAATAAACAGCGAAACTTGGTTACTAGAAACCTTCAGAATGCCGTTATCGATTTGAAATGTCTTCTCACCCTGTTCAGTCTCAATGACCACTGTGCAGTCGGTTAATATGGCGAGCATATTGGCGTGTCCAGGAAGCACATCGAGTGGTCCAATTTTGTTAGCAGCAGATAACGAAAAAGCCTTGCCCTCAAACATGACTTCCTTCATGGAATAGGCTTTTACGGTAAGCTCGGGGTTAGCTGTGAGGTGCTTCATTGGTAGTATCGGCCTGTGCCGTATTGGCTTCGGCTTCTTCCTTTGGTGGTTCTGTTGGCGCTGGCGTGCTGGTACCATTTAGGATCTTTTCAACACCCTTCAGGGTTTGCTCGCGGGTAAAGTACTCGCCTTTTTTACCGCTGAGGTCTTCTGTTACAAACATACGCTGCGAGAAGAACTGGGTGAGTTCTTGAGCCCGTTCGTAGTCTAGTCGATCCTCTGGTGACAACTCACTTTCACCGACAATAGCAATAATGGTACGCAGACTGTAGTACTTACGCATCACGGCCTTAACTCGGCCCACAAGGTTAAAGTGGCGTTCTCCGAGTATCTCTGGGGTGATGAGTGAGCTCGTGGTGTTAAGTAGATCAACCGCCGGGAATATACCGCGCTCAAAGACATCACGAGACAGCACAATAGTGGAGTCAAGTTGTTGGCTAATCTCGACTACCGCCGGATCACTGAGGTCATCTGCCGGGATAAAGATGGACTGGATAGACGTAATACTTCCCTTTTCAGTGGCATGAAGTGAATCTTCGAAACGGTGCAAATCCGAGAACAGACTAGCCTGGTAGCCACCCTCACTTGGCGTGGTACCACGCATGGCAGCCAGTTCATTACGAGCCTGCACAAAACGGTAGATGTTATCAACGAAGAACAGTACGTCCTTACCCTGTTCGGTAAATGAGTGGGCCACCGTTGCGGCGGACGGACCAACCAGTGAACGGAGCGCAGCGTTTTCGTTCATCTGCCCCATGAACATGACGGTCGATTCACCGAGCCCGCGGTCCTTAAGGGTATGGTATAGTTCGTGCCCTTCACGGATACGCTCACCAATACCGACAAAGAAGCTGAGTGCTGCTTTCTTGTCGGCCACGTTGTGCATCATTTCGGTGGTTAATACTGTTTTACCGACACCCGCACCACCTATAATGCCGATACGCCGGCCTTTCACGAAGGGAGCTAGGAAATCAATAACCTTGATACCTGTTTCCAAAACTTCGGGCTTATTCTTCTTGCCCAGCTGCTGCTTAACAACCGTACGCATTGGCAGCTTGTGTCCGCCCTTGAAGTCTCCTTCACCGTCAATCACTCGACCCATTGAATCAAATACTCGCCCCAAAACAGATTGGCCAGACGGCAACATAATTGACTGGTCACCGATCAATACAACGTCATGCTGTTGGATGTTTGGTGAACCAAAAATGTTCAGACAGTAGACGGTATCTTCAGTGGAGGCCTCAACCAAGAGTATCACCTCCGGCTTATCAACAATAGTGAGGGTCTGCCCAGCTCCGGGCCGCTGTTCGCTGGTTAGTCGAATAACAACAAACAGATCATTCAGTGAACGAATATACCCGACTTGCCCAGCATGTGTTTTAGCAGCCACTATACCCCCCTTGCTGCAATGGTAATTTGCCGTGTTAGTTCGTCGCGTTCGGTACGCTTACTCGATAAAAATTCTAGGAAGGTTTTCTTGCGCTGCTTCACTGCACGTTCATGAGCCAATGTCATGTTGGTAAAGCGGCTAGCCAGCTGCGCCAGACGTGATTCCAGTAGCAACTGCGTGACGGTGGTATACAACATAGTTTGCTCCAAAGTTAAGATCGCTACCTCAAGTGACGGCTCGAAAATGTAGTTACCGGATGCAATAATCTCAGCCTCGCCCGTTTCGATTAATGCCCGCTCTTCATCTGTTAGCTGTTGGGCTTCCAGTAGGAACTGACGCTTGGCAGACTGCTGGGTAGTTAATGAAAGATAGGCGTCATAAAAAGCTACGGCTGTTTCGTAGGAACGGATAATATCGACGATCGGTGTCACTGAAAAGTCTTTAGTAATGTCCGGCACTTCAAAAGCCCTAACCGGCTTAATGCCATGCTGTTTGAGCAGTTGGGCTCCGTGCGAGCCAATAACCACCACGTCTTGGCGGGCGGGGTTGTAGTGTTCTTTGAGGTCACGCATAATCTGCTCATCGTTCTGCCCCGCCAACCCCGCCGGAGAAGCGATAAACAGAAATAGTTCTTTGTCACTACTCGCTGCATCCCGTAGCGATATGCGCGTTTCAGTTCTAAGTTGTTGGTAAATATCCCACAGGTCGTTGTAGAACATTTTGGAACTTAACACCTGCTTCCGAATAGAGCGGATCTTTACGCTGGAAGTGTTCTGGAACACTTCCGTTAGGTCCTCTATGACCCGTACAGTTTGGAGTTCGTCTTTGAGGATTCGGGTATGGGCATTCATGATTTATGCTCCACGTGCTTTTCAACCATCTTCTGGGCTAGATCACTGTGTGTCTCAGAGGCCAAGGCACTATTCACCGCCTTCTTCACCGCCTTCTTAATAGCTGGCATGTCCAGCATTTTGTCACCTGCCAGAAATGCCGTCTTGAGCATGACCTGCTGTTCGGGCAACGTAAAGAATTCGTTAGGAGCCTGGTTAAAGAATGTCCGGATTCGATCACCCAGTCGCAGTGCCTGACGGTACTGGTCGGGTAGTTCTTGGCCAAAGTGTGCAAACTCACTTGCTTGTCGGTAGGAGGCCAGCGTCGTAAAGATATCCTGAGCCATAGCCTTTTGCATACTTTCTTGCGCACGACCACCAACACGCGAAACACTTAAGCCCACATTAACCGGTGGTGTGGCACCCTTCTGCATTTCCTCGGTGTCAAAGATAATCTGTCCGTCAGTAATAGAAATAAGACTGGTAGATAAGTGACTGGTTATGTCGTTGTTGCTAGTAGTCATAATTGGCAGGGCCGACAACGATCGCTGGTTAACCTTGAGCTTGCCCGCTCGTTCCAGGAGTGACGAATGTCGGTAGAACATGTCCCCAGGATATGATTCACGGCCCGGTGAAGCGTCGCCGAGTAGTGACATCTCTCGGTAGACTTTGGCGTGGCTAGCCAGATCGTCGTAGATAATTACGACGTCCGAATCATTGTGCCAGAAGTATTCGGCCACCGCCGCACCGGAATATGGTGCCAGGAACGCCAGCGGCAAGGCGGCAAGACTGTCGGCCACGATAATGACAGTGTTCTTGAGAGTACCATTGGTTTCAAGGTAATCTACAAGTTGTTCGACATCTGTCTTACGTTTAGCTATGAGTACAAATACCACAATGCGCCCTATGCGAGCTTGGTTAACAGCCGCTTGGGCTGCAAAGCTGGTCTTACCAGACTTAGCATCCCCCATAATGGCAATACGCTGTCCCATGACAATCGGGAACAAAGTGTCTACTACGGTAACACCTGTCTCCAGCTGCTGATTCAACATGACACGCTCTGCAAACGTCGGAGCCGGTGCAAACACCGGATATGATTCCTTAGACAGAATAGGCGATCCACCATCGAGCCCTTTTAGGAGGGGGTCAACAACTCGACCGAGTAAGGAACGGCTGGGAGCAATGGTCAGCTCTGGCTTGTACATAACAATGCCGCTACCAACAACCGCGTTTTCACTAGTCAGTAGATCCACTGTCACGAGTTCGTCGGCAATACTGCGAACAAAACCTAAGTTTCCGTCTTCGGTCACCACCTGACTACCCAGCATGATGCCTGGCATACCAGTGACCGTCAGGATAAAACGGTTAGCCGCCACGATTTCACCAACCGGCATATTGGCTGCCACCAGACGATTAAACAGCTGGCTCACGCGGCCACCCGCTTAGCTAGTAAGGCGCGGCCGGTAGACAGTCCTGCTTGCAATGAAAAGTCGTAACGGTTTTCTGGTGTTTGCAGAATAACTCCGGCGAGCAAGCTCGAATCTGTCTTGAAGCTCAAGATAACTCTACGGGCAATATTACTGGTAAACCACTTCTGGATAGAGGCTTGTTGGGCGTTCTCGAGTGGCTGGGCAGTGACTACTTTCACCACCGGTAGCTGTGCAATGAGGTCACTTACTGCCGAGCGAAGTTGGGCGGTAGTTTGGGCCGTTAGTGAGTCTATGCCATTCTCTTGCAGTGCTGCTTGTAAATCTGCAGATAACGACCTTTTGGTTCGCTTGCTAGACAGCGCAATATCCAGCTCAGTCAACAAGTGCTTGAGTTGCTCGAGTGTGGCAATAGATACCGGAATAGTAATAGCCGACCTAGTCATTACCGAGCTCCTTGAATAGCGCGTCTTTGTTAGCATCGAGACGAGCTAAGATAAATTCCTGTTGGTCACCAAGCTCTAGGCCTTGCAGGCTACTTTGTAGGTAATCCGCCAGAAGATCTGCAGCCTGCTCGTCAACAAGTGTTTTTACTCGGGCAAGTACCTTGGTTCGGTAATCGGCCAGCACGGCTTGGTGTTCTTGCTGCAGGTCTTCGATGTCTTTCTGTAAGGTCACCATACTCTGTTGCAAGGAACCAGCATCCCCGGCCACCAGGTTTTTGATAACTGCAACTTGCTCTTCAGTCGCCTCACGCAAGGCTGCTCGATTTTCCTTGAGGCTTTCGTCAAGATTAGCAAGGGTTTGCTTTTTGGCATCTGCTACTACTTCACCCACCTCTTTGGTCAGCGGTGCTATGGCTGCCTTAACATGAGTTTGGACGTCTTTCTCTAGTTCTTTACGGAGACTGGCAATAAAGTCGGGCTGCAAGATAGTCATCTTGAGCTCTTTTCGGTATTTATCTCGTGCCCAGGTACGTTCACGCATCAGGAGAATAAGAGCAATACCGGCGATAACCAGACACCCGATAGCTCCTACAAACCGTACATCAAACACCCTTTTAGCCCCCTAGAATTAAATACACTGCCGATGCCGCACCAACAACCACAATAACCGACAGACCGATCATGACAAACAAACTACGTCGGATAATCCCTTTAGATAACGGATTCCGCCCAATTGAATGAATACTCGATGACACCGAACTATACAGAATAATACCGGAGGCGAGGATAGCAAACAATACAACCGCTACCGCCATGACCGCTTGGACGTTACTAACTGGTTTACCAACAGTGGTGCCTAAGAAACTACGCAGATTATTGAGCAGTGGGCTGTTCGGCTGGCCATTCGGCGCCCACTCTTCGACCGATACTTCCACAACCGCCTTGCCCACCTGCACTGTTTTCTTTTGCCCGGCACTGTCGGTTAACTCTACTGACTTTTTGTCTTTAGACTCGGTGCCATTAAAATCCTGTTGAGCCACACCAATAACTTTACCGGCACTACTAGCCTTCATGGCTACTCCGCTAATGGGTGAGATGCTCAAGCGGTCACCCTTTTTAATATTTCCATTCGCAGTAGAGACTTGTGTCGGGGCCTGTCCGCTACTTACTACCTGCACTCTCCCAGATCCATCGCTAAAAGTAACAAGTGCCTGGCCATTACTAACTGCGACCCCGACCATGGCGTCACGACTGGAAAGACTGGCCATCTCCACGGCTTGGGAATCCTTTTGATCGATACTCACCAGCGCACCTTCGCTCACTGCAGTGTTGATCTTGAAGCCTTGTGAAGTCGACGTTTGAGCAGCTTGGGCTAATTCAGGAACCAGCAAACTAAGAGCAGAAACTGCCATTAAAACAATTGCCACCAAGATTGCTTTATGTCGTCGCACAAATCTCCTGAAAATACTTATGCTCCAATACTACCATATCTGTTGGAGCGGCGATATGTTGATTCCGCTCGTTGCTTGTGGTTTTATTTTGAGCTACACTGACTATGACCATTTATATGAAGTGAGGGAGATAAAATTTCATGGATCAAGTTGTTAAACGTTCACAAAATTCTGGCCAGCAAGCACCTGCGAGCTCACCAATCAGCGCCGTCCGCAGCCGACGACCAAAACACGCCGTTAAGGCAATCGTAATCGTTATCGTGCTACTTGTTGTTCTCGTCGGTGGATTCTTTGCTAAGAAGAGTCTCATGGGTAACGAATTCGCTGGAAAGATTAACAAAGATAAGTACCAAGCAGTTTTCCTAACCAACGGCCAAGTCTACTTTGGTAAGATCGACAAGATTAGCGGCACTGGCTACACCCTAAAGAACATCTACTACTTGCAAGTTCAGCAAGACGTCCAAGGTGAGCAGCAGGCTACTCAAGAAAACAAAGACCAGAACCTCTCACTCGCTAAGCTCGGTAGTGAGCTGCACGGCCCAGATGACGTTATGTACATCGAGAGCAAGCAAGTTCTCTTCTGGGAAAACCTCAAAGACGACGGACAAGTCGTAAAGGCTATCCAAGCCAACCAAGTTAAGAAGTAGCTTTCTTCTTAACAGCAAAAGAGGGCCGTTGCGGTCCTCTTTTTATTTCTGTACATATATTGAATGACTGACAAGCAATGACTGCATAAGTTAGGGTTACTACAAAGCACCAACGAGATTACGCTGGGTATACCCAACTGGTCGGCGTGTTGCATAGTTCAGGTAACTAGCACGTGGGACCTCAGTAGGTGCGACACTGCGACGGACTGTTCGATTAATTTGGATGCGCGATGCGACTCGGGCAAGACTAACAGGACTAGAACTAGATTTGTGAGAATCAGAAGATGAAACTGAGCTAGAGCTACTCGGTGATAGGGCACGAAGAATAGACTTGCCGTAATGGATACCCACTTCAATGGGATCGTCAGCAAGGGTTTCATATGCAAGGGTGAGGTCTGTAAGTAAGCTCATTTGATTTTATTGTATTTGTTTTAGTTAGTAACACTTCTAGTATATCACGCTTATGGTATTGTCAAGAGTCCCCAAGTATTCCTCTCCGTCTTTGCTGCACAAAAGGTCGAGGCGGGACCGATCCTCTTGGCTGGTCTGGTCGGGCAGGTCCGCGTACGTAATTTCTAACGCCGAGCGTTACATCTTGCCGATCAATAATATTCTGCGTATGGTCAATGCGCTGCCGATATCTTTCACTAACAACACGGGCCTTCGCTTCAGCCTCTTCAAGTTCACCTACCTCGGCATCCTCACCATTGTTCTCTATTGCTCCAAACTTAGTGTTAACAATGTTGTTAACACGCTGAACCGACTCAGCGTATTTTTCTGCAGAGACCGTAGCTGGAAACTCCTCTATTGAGGTAATATCCACGTCTGGATTCTGCAGCAGGCTAAGCGCTCGAAATAAGCCAATGCTTTCAATAGCTTGATCGACACGATTAATAAGTCCCGCACCACCAGCCTTGCGAAGCGTTGCAAAGAATGATTTGCGTAAAGGATGTCGATCTTCTTGTCGGGGCATCTCCCCAAGTGGTGTTTCAAAACAAGCTAGAGCAAACATCCCTTCCGCCTGCTTCTTAGTAACCCCGGCTTTAGACCAGTCAATACGGTCAAATATAATGTCGACCGCTAAACGATAGTAATCATACACTTGGTCGCGTGATTCAAGAGCCTCGTCATAGCTAGCACGGTGCGGTGAATCTTTCGACATTAATACGTGGTCGGGAGCATCAACATCGTAGCGCCAGTCTTCTTCGGAAGCGCCAGACTTAGGGTTTCGTTCACTGGTGGAGCTATGTTGAGACGAGACAACAAAAGCAATCTTCTCGACAACCGCTTCTTCCAGAAAGGAAGGAAATTTACGTTTCAGCTCCCCTTCTGCTGATGGATCTTTCAAGAATTGTCGAGTAAATGTCTTCAGAAATGCAGAGTGAAGCAACTCGTGATATAGGTGATGACGCAACTGGTCGGTGAAGAGAGGATCTTCGGGGTCAATATCGAGCGGATATAGAACACGCGCTGTACGGTCCTCATAGTAGAACCCACCCCATGTGTCTTCAGTATTGCTTAGATCTGTTAGCATCCAGGTAAGGGGGTCCATTAGTTTCACAGGGCTAGCTTTGGCTGTCTGGGCTATTTGATCCCTAATTGCCTTGTCGGGGATTAGCTCTGCTGCTACATCGCCATCTAGATCACTCAGGAATGTATCTTTTGCAGTATCCAATCGTTCCCGAGCGGCGTCCATATGCCCGTTGGCATCGAGATCTTCGTAATAGGTATCTATGAAAGCAGCAATATCCCTGAGTGTAAACGGTGCATTATGAGCGATCAGTGCACCTTTGTGGTGAGACTTGTCCCGAAGAAACACCTCTAGAAGATGCTGTCGAATTGGGTTGGCCTCAACTTTAGCCTGTACCTCATCTTCCCGGCCTAAGTGATCCTGGGCGGCTAGAGTAATAAGATCTGCTGTACGGTACAAATAGTTTAGACCATTGAGAACGCCTGGTCCATATTCCAAGTATGTTTGGTAAAAGATATCTGGATTCTCTTCTTTATCAGTCCGCTCAAGATCGTCTCTAATCTCCCCAATAGTCTGGTCCAGAAGTACGTCCGGTATGAGTTCATAGCTAAGACCTAGATCGCGAACGTCTTCTATACCTATCGGAGCTCTTTCTAAGCCGTGCATACTTTCGGTCAGAGCGGCTGAGCTAAATTGTGGTGATATTTGTTTCTGCATGGTAACTACAGAAGTATAGCTCTAAGCATAAGCGGAGTAAATTCGTCCCTGTAAGAAGCTAGCCGTGCTACGGAGCGAGTCGGTTAATATCTCGGGGGAAGAGAGTCGCTTCTTTGACGTTAGCAAGACCGATGGTCTTCATGACAAAGCGGTCAACACCAAAGCCACAACCACCGTGTTGCGGAAGGCCATATTTAAAGGCCTGCAAATAATGTTTGAAACCTGCGTGGGTTACATCTAGGCCGGCTGCCTTCATTTGTTCGAGCATCTTTTCGTAGCTGTTTTCACGAAGTGGCACGGTTGCTAGTTCCACGCCGCGGAAGATGAGGTCACCCCAGAAGACGGTGCCGTCTTCTACATCGAGCTTGTGGTAGAACTTACCAGCTGCCAATGGGAAGCGAACGGCATATACCAAGTCAGTACCGAGTTGCTTACGAGCATATTCAGCAATCCAACGTTCTTCGTCTGGTGTCAGGTCCTTAAGGTCAGTAATCTCAGTCTTGGTAGCCTTGGTGTACATCTCGTGAATCTCAGCAATAGTGAAGCGTGGAATTTTACCGTCTTCGGGAAGTTTCAGTTCTGGCGCGTTGAGCGACTTCAAATCATCCGCGTATTCTTCGTAGACTTTCTTCAGTGCGTACTGGGTCATGTCAGCAACCATGTCCAAGACTTCGTTGTGGTCTTTCACAAAGCCCATCTCTAGATCTAACATAGTTAGTTCGGTAATATGCCTTGTGGTTGCACTTGGCTCCGCTCGGTAGCTATGACCGATTTCGTAAACTCGTTCAAAGGCCCCGACCATGATCTGCTTATAGAACTGGGGGCTCTGGGCCAGGGTTGCAGTCTTACCAAAGTAGTCGAGCTGGAATACTTCCGCGCCACCCTCGGTTGCTTCTGCGAGTAGCTTTGGGGTATCGATTTCAATGAATTCGTTCTGGTATAGGAAGTCTCGGAGGTGCCGGGTCAGGCTACCACGGATCTTGAAGATCTTCTGTTCCTGTAGGTTACGTACGTTAAGAGTGCGGTGGTCAAAGAGTGTATCGAGGTGCTCGCTCTTGTGACTAATCGGCTTGTCGATTTCAATTGGCGGTTCTTCTGTTACGGGAACCAGGACGGTAATTTCTGGATCGTGCAGCTCAGCTCCACCAGGTGCACGTTCGTCTGGATAGACGGTACCAGTAATTTCTACTACTGTACCAATCTGCATGCCACGAAGCTTTTCAACTTCATCGCCCTTCTCTACTAGTACCTGGGTGAGACCGCTGCGGTCACGGATGTTAATGAAGTTTAGTCCGCCAAGTAATCGTTTTTTGTGTATCCACCCTTGAATAGTGACCTGCTTTTCCGGAGATTTGGCCACGTCTTTTGCTAATGTTCGCATAGTTATTCCTCTGATTGTTTTATAGATTTGTGGCTTATAAGGGTGGGTCGGTTACGCAGCAAGAACAGCCGGAGTCGTGCTGCCGACCCGGATATTATTATCTGTGTTTTGTACCACTGTAAACATAGGGGTGATTATATCATGATCTTGTTTGCTTGGCGACCCAGGCAAAAGCGGCTTGCAGGCCCTGTTCGCGGTGGTTCATAAACCCACCTCGCTCTGCAATGGTAGTACCGTGTACGTCATAGATCATCTTCTTCAGCTCAGGCACATACATAAGTGACCGGAATGGAAAGCCTTCTATAATCTCACCGGTGGCCGGCTCCTCAGTTATGTGGCACTTCATGACACCACGGAAGTACTGAGGATCACGGCCGGGCATAAGTACACAGATCACCCCAACAAAGTTGGCGTCTCGCTCGACACCCTTCTTGCCTTGCATCCGCTCCAGGCAGTAGTCCACGATTTCTTGGTCGGACATGACGTAGCCCTTCCAGCGGCGCGAGTATACACCGGGTTCGTTGTTTAGTGTTGGGATTTCAATTCCACCATCGTCTGACACTACGATAAGGTCCGGGTCACCGGCCGCTTCCTGAAATGCCTTGGCCTTTATCAGTGCGTTCTCTTCGTAGGTGTTGCCTGTTTCGTCTGGATCGAGTTTGAGTCCTAAGTCTTTAGGTGTGAGTAGTTCAATATTCGTGCCCTTCACAAACACTTGGGCGTCAGTGATCTTACCCGGATTGTTACTGGCGAATAAAACCTTGAGAGATTTAGGCTTTTTGCTGGTCATTGTCTGACCCTTCTTTTTGCTCTGGCACTGGCTGATCGGGCTGACCTGCTGTCTGAACTGCATCATGGTGATCGGGGTCTATCTGTACATGCTTGTGAGACTTGGCGTCTTTCTTAGCTTCCAGTGCGGCCACCGCTCTGAGGTCTTCGTACTTATCGAACTCGTCGACGATCTGCCTACCCAGTACCTGTTCTAAGACGTCCTCTACCGTAATAATCCCCACCACTTCCTCAAAGCTGTTCACTACTATAAACAGATGGTGCTTGGTCTTTAGGAAAGCCTGTAATGCGTGTTGTAACGGTTTTTCTTCGTTGACGTAGTAGACCGTTTTCTTCATGGAGGTTTTTACTAAGCCACCGGCCTTAGTTCTGACCAGATCTCGCAAGTACAGCGTACCAATAATGTCACTATCTTTTTCACCCGTTACCGGGAATCGAGAGAAACCGCTCTTATGTAATTCATCTAGAAGCAGTGGCCCAATAGCATCTTCACCCTTAACGGTTTTGACTACCCGCTTTGGCGTCATGACATCCCGGATTAACTTGTCGCTAAATGTCAGGGCACTTTTGACAATCCCTAGTTCGTAGGCTGTCATGCGGTTATCTGGCTGGTGGGCCTGTCGATCGAGGAGATCTACGAGATCTTCTTTTTGATAGACGCCACTATGTACCGTGATGCGGCTGTGTTTCGCAACAAGTTCACTGGCCTTATTCAGTACTGGGTAGGTGTGGGCAAGTACCCAAGCAAGTGCCGGGGCGGCTTTCTGGGCCGTACGTTGGCTAATGTTGGTAACCCGGGTATTTGGTAGCCAGGCAAAGGCTACCCAGAGCAGTGCTGCACAACCGAACAATGCCAGCCATGCCGGAAGAGCGCTCGACAACACGACGAAGAAACCAGCTGCTGCCAGGCCAATGATTATCCAAAGCAGTAACTCAAGACTCGCGCCGTATGACACGGCCTGGTGTAAGGCCTTGGCAAGCTCGTCGCCTTTATTGGCCCGCCTTTTAAGTTCCTTTAAGGGGGTTTTGCTGTAGGTCTTCTGGAGAGAAACACTGGCTACTGTCAGAGCGGCGAGCACCAGTACAAAAATAAACTGAATCATACTAACTATAGTACTATATATGCATGAGTAAGAGATTTATCGCAATTCTATTAGTGTGTGTTTT
>ERZ650304.782-NODE-782-length-14174-cov-4.673419_pt1 | contig 14174 bp, 17 predicted proteins | sample MGYA00376240_ERZ650304 | MGnify/ENA primary metagenome ERZ650304 (study PRJEB26733, sample SAMN07839271) | wastewater metagenome | biome: small river; feature: stream; material: water | place: USA: North Carolina | collected 2016-03-01 ...
CAGCGACCATCATGGCACGATTGCCCGCGTCCGCTCAGGCTTGCAGGGCGTGGCTCAGAAGCGTGGTTGGGATATTCCGAAGACCTACCCGGATTATGTTTTGCATAAGATGGTGACGGTGATGCGCCACGGTGAAGAAGTCAAAATTTCAAAGCGTGCCGGCTCTTACGTTACCGTACGTGATTTGGTTGAGTGGTCAGGAGGAATTACTCCTGATATGACTCCTGAAGAAAAAGAAGTAGCGCTTCAGCGTGGACGTGATGCAGTGCGATTCTTTTTGATTTCACGCAAAGCAGATACTGAATTTGTTTTTGATATTGATTTAGCCCTACAGCAAAATGATGAGAATCCGGTCTTCTATGTGCAATATGCACATGCGCGGATTAGTTCAATCTTGCAACAGTGGGGCGGTCAAACTTCTGATTTGGCAACGGCAGACTTATCGCTTCTGGATAGCAAAGCATCTGATCATTTGTTAAGACGCTTAGCTGAGTACCCAGAAGTATTGACTGACGCTGCAGCTGATTTAGCGCCACATGCCTTAGCTTTTTATTTGCGTGACTTGGCGGGTGATTTCCATACCTTCTATAACGCTGACCGGGTATTGGTAGATGATCAGAATTTGAAGTTAGCCCGTTTGGCGCTTCTATCTGCAACCCGTCAAGTATTGCAAAATGGTTTGAAGGTATTAGGGGTATCTGCTCCAGCAAAGATGTAGTAGCGGCGAATGCAGTGAAAATGTAAGATGAGGGAATCATGAAAAAACCGAATCAACAAACTAGCTACATCCAGCGCCCAGATAGCAATGCTCAATACGGCGGGACAATTCTAGGTTTTATTCTGGGCCTTGGCGCTGGGTTGGGGATTGCCTTTGTGATCGCTTTTTATCTTTCCAAAAATACGCCACAAGAAAGACCGGGCGTTCGCGCACCTAATTTACCGCTCAATATTATTAAGCCAGCAGCACCGCCTGCAGAGGGTGAAACCGTCAGCCCAGCTGAACCGGTGGATTTAAATAAACCCTTGCAAGGCAAATCGAGCCCAAGTCCTTCTGCCGACCCTATTGGTGATTTAGTGAATAGTAAAAAATCAGCCGATAACTCTGCGCCAGCAAAGTCAGAAGCTCAGTACTATTTGCAAGTTGGGGCATTTGCAAAGCGAGCAGATGCAGATGCGCAAAAAGCAAGCTTAGCTATTCAGGGTATTCAGGCTTCACTGAGTGAAGTCACTAGTGAAGGCAATACCTTATGGAGAGTCCGTGTCGGCCCTTATGCCAGCTCGGAAGAAAGCAATCCTGTGCGTGATAAGTTAAATGGCATGGGCATTAAACCAACCCTTATTAAAACTAGTAAATCATGATTTCAATTAGCAAAAGATTTTTTGTTGCATTGTCCCTAGTATGTTTAAGTGGGGTTGCTTTTGCGCAAAGCCAAAAGATTGAAGAGGGTTTTGATTATCGGATTTTGCCAATTCCACAGCCTGTAGAAACTAAAGGCAAGGTCGAAGTGATTGAGTTCTTTTGGTACGGTTGCCCGCATTGCTACGACTTTGAGCCAGAGCTGAGTAGCTGGGTAAAACGTCAGCCTAAGGATGTTGTATTCAAAAGAGTTCCGGTAGCTTTTCGGGATGATTTTATGCCGCATAGCCAGCTTTTCTATACGCTTGAATCACTTGGTAAGGGTGACGCGCTCAATGAAAAAGTCATGTATGCAATGCATAAAGAAAATAAGCGTCTTTTAACTGAGCCAGAGATTGCTGATTGGGTTGCATCCCAGGGAATAGACCGCAACACGTTCTTAGCTACTTATCGTTCATTTGCGGTGATTTCTAAAGCACGTGCTGCAAAGCAAATGGCTGAAGCCTATCGAATTGATGGCGTACCTACTATTGTGATGCAGGGCAAATATGTGACTTCACCATCCATTGCTGGTACTAAAGCTAAGGCAATCTTGGTTATGGATTACTTGGAAGAAAAAATTCGTAAAAATAAGTACAAGCAATAACTTTAGATAAGTATTGCTCTGGCGTTACTTAGATTTTTACAAAGCGACGCACAATCCAGAAGTAGATTGGGTACGGCAAGATTCGGAGAAACTTTAAAAATCTCGAGAATCGTTTTGGGAAATGAATATCAAATTCCCCTTTATGAATGCCGTCTAAAATTTCCTTAGCCGCCTCTTCAGCGCTAATCAAGGCTGGCATTTCAAAGTCATTCTGTGCCGTAGCTTCTGTGGCAACAAAGCCCGGCGAGATCATATGTACGCTAATACCCGTGGGTAGTAAGTCGTAATATAAATTCTCGCAAAAATTGATGATCGCTGCTTTGCTTGGACCATAAGCCAAGGCTTTTGGTAAGCCGCTATACCCTGCCACACTGCCAACGATAGCAATGTGACCTGAGTGGGCTTTAAGCATATCGGGGGTGACCAATGCAACGGCTCTCATTGGCCCTAAAAGGTTGGCATCAATCGTTTTCTCGGCAATCTGAATATCAAAGTTATCCGCACGAAGAGGTACATACATGCCAGATACGAAAAGCAGGAGATCTACGCTTCCCCAAGTATTGAGGATAGTTTTATATCCCGCCTGTAGCTGTTCATCGTTAGTAACGTCTAGTGGAATAACAAGCGTTTGATTTGCATCCCCATTGAGAGCAATTTGATTTAAGCGCTCTGCTCTGCGACTGGAGAGGGCAACCTTGGCGCCTTGAAGTAACAAAGCCTTCGCACAGGCTTCGCCGATGCCGCTAGATGCGCCAATGACCCAGACTCTTTTGCCTGAGAAATTATCTATTCCGGATTGTTTCATGCGCTTAGCGCATCAGAAGATGCCCTTGATGTTTGGTGACTGAGGGTAAATTGCACTACATCAATGTTGCGCTCTGTAAAGCCAGCTGCACAGTACATTAAGTAAAAGTTCCAGAGACGAATAAAGGCTTCGTCAAATCCTAGTTGGCGTACTTCCTGTAGTTTGTGATTAAAGCTATCTCTCCATAGGCAAAGTGTTTTTGCATAGTCAGAGCCAAAAGCAAATTCTTGCTCGATTCGTAGGCCGGCCTTTGCGGCGCTCGCCTTAAAGCTATCCCGGGATGGCAACATTCCACCTGGAAAGACATATTGCTGAATGAAATCAGTATTACGTCGATAGCGCTCGAAAAGATCTTCAGCAATAACAATAGTCTGAACGCAAGCTTTGCCACCAGCCTTTAAGCATTGGGCAATAGTTTCAAAGTATTCTGGCCAATGCTTTTCACCGACTGCTTCAAACATTTCTACTGAGGCGATGCCATCAAATTTTTCTTGGCAGTCCCGATAGTCTTGCAGCCGTACCTCAAATGAAGGTGCGCTTGCAATTTCATTTTGTACTGCTAGAAGACGTTTCTCAGCAAAAACTTTTTGTTCTGTAGATAAAGTCAGGCCAGTTATTGCTCTGTTTGTGCGCAGTGACTCTTCCATCACTCCGCCCCAACCACAACCAATCTCTAAGACATGATCTCCGGGTTTAGTCTGAAGGGATTCCAGAATGCGTCTAATTTTTGCGCGTTGAGCATCGGCCAATCCTTGTTTGTCTCCCTCGGAGAACCAGGCGCTGGAGTAGCTCATTGTTGGGTCGAGCCACAGGGTATAGAAGGCATTACCTAGATCGTAGTGAGCATGAATATTTTTACGACTACCTGTTTTACTGTTATCCCTTAACCAATGTTTTAGGCGATAAAAGATAGATCCATACCAATTGCCATAAATGGCTTTTTCTAAAATAGTCCGATTGCGAATGGCCAACTCAAGTAGCGCTTTAAGGTCTGGGGTATTCCATTTGCCTTGAATGTAGCTCTCTGCAAAACCAATGTCTCCATGGGACATGATTTCTTTAAATACCGACCATTCCAGAATATGAATTTCAGCATGCAGTTGATCGTTGCGATTACCAAATTCTTTTTTGTCCCCATCCGGTAGGGTCAACTTCAAGTAGCCGCTGCTAAGCTGGGTCAAGAGCGTTAAAAGTGCCTTGGCGCTAATTTGATGCTTATGTGAAGAGCTAGCTCGCTCTTGGGGGCGAGAAAAATTTAGTCTCGAGAGAAGGGATTGTCCTGGGCGATTCATCTGCTAACTTCAAGTTCTGGTGGTTTGGGCTTTGAATGAAAGGGTACACCTTTTATCCATAATTTCAATGCTTGCCAATGAATGCGGAAAATTACGCCCAAACTCATCAAAGGGTAGCGGAGCATTGCTGCAATGATATTAGCTCGACTTAGTGGGCGGCTGGTGCCGCTAATGCTGGTATTGATGAGGGGTAGGCCGTCTTCATGGAGTTCAATGCGATAAACACTGTTTTTGCCGCTACTACTGTCTTGTGGAAATAAGAAGCGGAAATGGTATTCACCCCTTACTTCACAAAATGGAGAAACATGAAATACTTTCTTGCTAGTAAGCGTTTCGCCGGAGTGCAGCTCCTCGCCTGAATCTTTGTGCAGTAAGTAGCAGTGACGTTCGCCAAAAGTATTGTTTACTTCGGCAAGCACCGCTTGCACTTTGCCATCGGCTCGAGTGCATATCCAGAAACTCACTGGATTGAAGACATACCCCAAGACCCTTGGAAAGGTTTGTAACCAGATTTCACCGTCTATGTGTGGGATTTGGTTATCAGCAAGAATTTTTTCGATCCAGGCAAGGCTATTCGCCTCTCCTAGGCCATGGTCCTTATCAAAAAATGCACATAACCCCCAGCGGTTATCGCTAAGGCCGTAATCTTTGAGTAGATTTGGATTAGCCTTACGAGCGCGCATTGGAATAGAGACGGTGAATACCCCGTAGCCAAAAGCATTCCTAGCAGGCCGAATACGCTGGTGCTTAACAACCCCAAAGTTGATCTTTGCTTGCGCCATTAACTATCTTGTTTGACCTTAATAGGCTGACGAATGCTTTCAATTAAGGCTTCTGCAACTAGTTCGCCGGAGCGCAAGCCATCCTCATGAAAACCAAAGCCAGTCCAAGCACCGCAATACCAAATGGATGATGAGCCTTGAATCAAAGGGAGCTCTTTCTGCGCTTGGATTGCACTCATATCAAAGACAGGGTGCGAATAGTGAATCTCTTGATGCACTAGTTTCGGATCTGGCTCTTCAGATGGATTTAGGCTAACAATAATTTGTACATCTTTGAGTTGATCTGGAAGCGGTTGGAGGCGATTAATTAAATAATTTACGCTGACGTGTTGCCTTGCATTTGGCTGGTCACCAGATTTAGCGGTGTAGTTCCAGGCAGCCCAACAACGTTTTGCCACGGGCAAGAAGTGGGTATCTGTATGCAAGATGGCACGATTCTTTTGATAGGGAATGGCTGCCAAAATATTTCTGGCTTGCTGATCAATGCCGTGAACCAGATCTAGCGTTTGATCGCTGTGACAAGCCATGATGACTTCATCAAAGTGGGCTGAGCCAGCCTGAGTGACAACCTCTACTTGACCACTATCATGTCCTGCATTAACTCGTAGAACACATTCGCGCTTGATGGTTGCGCCATGTTTTTCTATAGCAGCAACAATTCGTTTTACGTACTCGCGTGAACCACCTTTGATAGTCAGCCATTGCGGGCGATTCTGAATCTGTAAAAGGCCATGGTTATGACAAAAACGCACCATGGTTTGAATGGGGAATTCAAGCATCTGCTCGACAGAGCATGACCAGATTGCGCCAATCATTGGCAGGAAATAATTTTCTTTAAAACTTTGGCTGAAACGATGACGTTTTAAAAAATCAGCAATTTTTTCATCTGGCTCTTTGTACTGATGGCCGGCATCAATTTGGTCTTGTGCCAGCTGAGTAGCTAAACGATTAAAGCGCAAGATGTCATAAGCCATGCGCCAAAAAGAGGGGGACAGAAGGTTAGAGCGCTGGCCGAAAAAAGAGTTGATGTCGTTGCCTGCCCACTCAATCTTTTTATTTGAGCCTGACTTCATAGAGGCATCAATAGAAACAGAAAAAGACATCTCTGAAGGTGCTACAGGAGCTTTAATTTCCTCAAATAGTCTTACTAGGCGAGGATATGTTTTGCGATTAAAAACCAGAAAGCCAGTATCTACACCGTGGGTCACTTTGTCCCCATTGATGTTGTAAGTGAAATCTACTGTATTGCTGTGGCCGCCAATGTGATCACCAGATTCATATAGGGTAATTTCAAATTCAGGATGTTGTCTTAAGGCGTATGCACAACCTAGTCCAGAGATACCTGCGCCAATGATGGCAATTCGTTTTTGACTCACTGGGCCTTTTCTCCTAAAAGCTTTTCAATTTGATTGGTGATACTACTGCTGGTTGGTTTGGTCATGCTGCCGTAAGAATCAATCACATTACCATTGCGATCTATCAAGTACTTATAAAAGTTCCATTTAGGTGTTGTACCAGTTTTGGCAATCAACATCTTAAATAAAGGATTTGGGTTGCTACCCGAGACTACGCTTTTAGAAAACATTGGGAACTTCACGTCATAGGTGTTTTTACAAAAATCGGCGATGTCTTTATTGCTACCCGGTTCTTGCTGCCCAAAATCATTGGAAGGAAAACCAAGCACTACAAAACCTTGGTCTTTATATTTGGCGTAAATCTTCTCGAGACCCTCGTATTGACTTGTAAAGCCACAGAAGCTGGCTGTATTTACTACCAGAATGACTTTGCCTTGATATTGGCAAAGGTTTTGTGGCGCCTCATCCTGTAAACGGGGGAAGGTATGAGAAAGGAGTGGGCTACAGCTGCTTGCGGCATTGGCAATTTGCAGTCCGGATAGGAGGGCGCATAAGCCAAAGAGCCAATTCATTAGATTGCGGTGCATATTGCGCCTTTAAATTTCACTAGGTAGAGACCAAGTCTAAGACATTCTGGCTAATATCGCTGGCATTACAAAATTGCCATTAATATTGAGTTATGAGCCAGTTACTACCACCCTCTTTCGAAGCCAAAGTTTGTCCACCGGACGAGCTTGCGGTTCGCTTAGCAAGTCTTCCAAGGCCACTAGTGTTTACTAATGGAGTCTTTGATATTCTGCATCGTGGACATGCCAGTTATTTAGCTCAGGCACGTGCTTTGGGCGCTAGTTTGGTAGTGGGCGTAAATTCGGATGCTTCGGTCAAGATGCTGGGTAAAGGCGATGACAGACCCATTAATACAGAGGCTGATCGTCAGGCCTTGTTGGCTGCGCTGGAGAGTGTTGATATGGCTGTGTTGTTTACCGAACAAACTCCAGTCAATTTAATTGAAAAAATTCGTCCTGATATTTATGTCAAGGGCGGAGACTATGAAATCGATACCTTAGCAGAGACTCATCTTGTAAAAAGCTGGGGCGGTAAGGCAGTTGCCATACCATTTTTGTATGAGCGCTCCACCACAAGTCTATTGGGCAAGATTCGCGCTTAAAGATTTTGTAGTAGCCACGCCCAAACGCCGCGGAGTACTAAGCCTTCGGTTTGTTCAATCGGCCAGTTCTGCAGGTCAGATTTTTTGATTTGAGCAAGAAGAATTTTTGCATTGCCACCATCAAGCCAAATTCTTTCAACTGGATGATTTAATTTTTTAGCCTGTAGTAATGCATAGTGAATGGCGCCAATCTGTGCTGCATCACATCCACCAATAATGGCTTCATTAGTTGTAGTTCCAAATGCTTGATGAGATTCTTCACGAACTGCTAATGGGAGTTGCGCGGTTTTGCTCTGCAAGCTTTCTTGCATAAGTCCAAGGCCAGGCAAGATCCACCCGCCGTAATGCACGCCATTAGATCCGAGCAAGTCAATCGTAGTGGCGGTACCAGCATTCACAACTAGGGTGTTATTGGTGGATAAAGCGCGGGCCCCAATGAGTGCGGCCCAGCGATCGGCACCGAGCTTACTGGCATCTTGATAAAGGCTACGCATCCCCGAGAATGTGCTGTCACCTTTTAATTGCTGCCAATTCAAATCACTCCATTGTGGAAATAATGACTTGAGATTGGTGATAGCTTCTTCCCCAGCTACACAGCTAAAGCCAATGGCATCAGGCTTTGGAAGTGTCTTTGCAATATAGTCCGCTAATTCCTTGCGATGCTCTGCTGACTGCAAAGACTTGCTGCTAATAGAGCCCGAGTAAGCCCACAACTTCTTTTGTTGAGCGCTTGGATTTTGATTGGATTCCACAGCCGCCCATTTGAGGCGTGTATTGCCAACATCAAAGAATAAATAAAGGCTCATGATTGAATCCGTAATGAAACATCACCCGCATGAATTGCGACCGTTTTGTTTTCCTGTTGCAATAGTAATGCTCCAGATTCATCAACACCTTTTGTGATGCCGTATACAGCATCTTTACCGGCGCCTGAAATGCAAACAGCTTGATCTCGATATGCATCCCACTTCATCCATGACTCCATGCATGGTTTAAATCCATGTAGATCGAATTCGGTGAGGCGGTGCTCCAAAGATGCGATCAATTTCAGCCAAAGGTATTCAATATCCGGTAGTGATTCTGTAATCTGGCTAAGAGAGCTTGCTCTCAATCCATTGTCTAGACTAGCCTCAATTTTTTCTGCATTACGTAAGTTGATGCCAACTCCAATGATCATCCAGGTTGAATCCCCCGCTTTTGCTTGACCACCTTCTATCAAAATGCCGGCGAGTTTGGCGTTATTGAGTAACAAATCGTTTGGCCACTTTAAGCGAAGTCCTAATTCACGAAGTTTTGATTCGCTGAGTTCACATGCTTGTGCAATCCCGGATATGACGGCTAGGCCAACTAGCAAACTCAAACCACTCAGTTCTGCAGGGGTTCTTTTAAATGGAAAGGCTAAAGAAAAGCAAAGGGAGTCTTCGGGATTGGCTAGCCATGATCGACCGGCTCTTCCTTTGCCTGCTGTTTGTTTGTGGGCAATGCGCGCCACTGGATCGATTAACTCTCCGGCGCGCCAACGCTCCAAAAGATCATCATTGGTCGATTTGGTCTCGATAACGCGCTCAAGTATGCAATTTGCAGTCATTCCGCCATTGTAGAAAGGTCTGACCTAGAATTGTGGGATGGATCAAAAAGATCAACGACCGCGGAAGTTAGTATGGCCTTTACAGGCTATGCCATTAGCTAGGGCTATGAGCTTGAGTTACGCGCTCTTGATTATCTATGTGAGTCTTAACCCCTTTGATTTTGATTTCCACAACGGAATATCTGCCTGGGCATGGTTGGATGCCCCTTTGCCTCGTTTTATTACTTTGTTTGATGTGGCAGTCAATATCCTTGCTTATATCCCCTTTGGGTTTTTAGTGATGTTTGCTGCCTACCCACGTTGGCGGAATTTCGTAGCCCTGGGTATCGCTCTTAGCTTGAGTGCCGCGCTTGCCTTAGGTGTAGAGACCTTGCAGTCTTGGCTGCCTACACGTATTCCTAGTCAAATGGATTGGTGGGCCAATGTATTGGGGGGTTTATTGGGAGGCTTATTGGCCATTCCTTTGGGCCCGCAGTGGCTCTCTGGTAGCGCTATTCGCCGTCGTTTTGACCAATGGTTTGGCTTGAATTGGGCGGCGTGTGCATTATTTCTATTGTTTCCATGGTCGCAAATTTATCCTCAAAGCTCTTGGCTCGGCACGGGTGTTTGGGGGCATGCCATATTTGGCTCAGTAGATTGGGGCACTTGGGTGATTAATCATGTTGCTCAGGAGGCGGTAATTACATCGCTATGTTGGCTCGGCGTTGCTTTATTACTGTCGCTCGGGTTGCGGGCAAAGGCACCTCAGTGGCGCATCCTCAATGGGCTACTTGGCTTGACGGTGCTCATAAAGATTTTGTTTACAGCACTTCAGTTTGGCGCTGAATTTAGTTTGAATTGGTTAACTGCAGGGGCCCTCTGGGGCATGGTGCTGGGTAGTATCTTATTAAGGTGGGCGCTAAGGTTGGAGCCAGAGCTTAAATTTTGGCTAGCTTTGACCTGTTTAGTGGGCACCACAATAGCGGTCAACATATTGCCCGACAATCCCTACTTCATTTTCACGCTAAGACATTGGTATCAGGGTCGCTTATTGCACTTTAATGAGCTCATGCAGTGGGTTTCAGTAGTATGGTTACCTCTAGCGCTAATTTGGATGCTTCGCAGTGCTAGGGAATTTAAATCGAAACATTGATGAATATAATTTTTCTATGAGTTTTTCACACCACCTATTTTTTTGCTTAAATCAACGCAGTAATGGCGAAGACTGCTGTGATCAGCACAATGCTTTTGCACTATTTGATTACGCAAAAAAAAGAGTTAAAGAGCTTGGACTTGCAGGCCCAGGAAAGATTCGCGTTAATAAGGCTGGATGTTTAGACCGCTGCGCTGATGGTCCTGTCATGGTCGTTTATCCACAAGGTGTTTGGTACACCATGGTTGATGTAGATGATGTTGAAGAAATTATCCAATCACATTTAATTGCAGGTCGCCCAGTTGAGCGCTTGCAGTTGGCTTAGTGATTTAAATGATTGAAAGTGTTTTATGAATAGCCGTACAAAAGTAATTCATATTGAAGGTATTGTTGGATCAATGGAGATGTCGATTGATCTTCCTGATGAATTAAAAAACGATCCTAATTTTGCAGTCCGCGGTCTAGCACTCGTTGCTCACCCACATCCTCTAATGGGTGGAACAATGGATAACAAAGTTGCGCAAACCATGGCGCGTGCATTCAACCAATTAGGCTATGTCAGTGTGCGTCCAAACTTTCGTGGTGTCGGTGGAACCGAGGGTGTGCATGACGATGGTGTTGGTGAGCTAGAAGATTTACTGCATGTAACTGACTGGATGTGTACTCCATCAAGCTGGAGTCAATTTGAGGCGACTGCAAATCAAGCCTGGACGATGAATGCAAATACTTTGCCATTAGTTGTCTCTGGATTTTCTTTTGGAAGTTTTGTTGGTAGCCATTTAGTGCAAAGGCTTTCAGATCTGGGTCGCCCAGCTGAAAGGCTCGTAATGGTAGGGAGCGCCGCAGGCAAGTGGACGCTGGCTCAAGTTCCTACGGATACGATATTGATTCACGGCGAATTGGATGAAACGATCCCATTAATTGATGTTTTGGATTGGGCGCGCCCACAAGAATTAACGGTGCAGGTAGTTCCTGGCGCTGATCATTTTTTCCACCGTCGCTTACATTGCATTCGCAACATCATTACTGGTGCTTGGCTAGGTATGCCAGATCACCGTAAATAATTACAAATTAAATTAGACATAGAGAGTTAAAGCATGGCTGAAGAAAAGTCTTTAATTGAGTACCCATCATTATTTCCAATCAAGGTAATGGGTAAAACAAACCCTGAATATCTCCCTGCGATCATTCATATTGCCAAGCAATTTGATCCTACGTTTGATGAGAGCAAAGTAGAGCAACGTCCATCTAAAGACGGAAATTACTTAGGAATTACTTTGCCAATTACTGCGACCAGTCGTGAGCAGTTAGATGAGCTCTATAGAACTTTATCTACCCATCCATTAGTTAGCGTCGTTCTCTAATTTATTGATGGCGGCTTTAGTAAAACAACTTGGATTGGCGGATTACGCATCGACGTATGAGGCAATGCAAGCATTTACAAAGGCGCGTACTGGCGACACGCCTGATGAGATTTGGGTGTTAGAGCATCCTCCTGTGTTTACTTTGGGCTTAGCTGGAGATGCAGGAAATTTGCATTCGCCGAGCAATCAAATTCCTTTAGTGCAGGTTGATCGCGGTGGCGAGATCACTTATCACGGGCCAGGCCAAATTGTTGTTTATCTTCTATTGGATCTCAGGCGCCTTGGAATTTTCGTCAAGGAGCTGGTTTCTCGAATAGAGCAAGCAGTGATTGATACCCTGGCTGATTTCGGCATTCAGGCCGAAAGACATCCAGGCGCCCCAGGAATTTACGTCTCTCAGCAGTCAGGAGTGCCCCCAGAATGGATTGGTGCGAAGATTGCAGCTCTAGGCCTTAAAGTCTCTAAAGGCTGCTCCTATCATGGTCTTGCCTTGAATGTGGCAACCGATTTGGAAGCTTTCAAGCGTATCCACCCTTGTGGTTATGAGGGTTTAAAGACGGTTGATATGCAAACCCTTGGGATCAAGGACAATATAGACACTATTAGCCAAAGGCTTTTGCAGCATTTACAAAAGCAACTGATGCCATCATGACAACGAATAAGCCTGACACCAACACACCTATTGAGAGTCGCCAAGATCTCAATTACGACGCATCACGTAAGCAAAAATCAAGCGAGAAGACTGCGCGTATTCCCATCAAGATTGTTCCGCTAGAGCAGGTTCTCAAAAAGCCAGATTGGATCAGAGTTAAAGCCGCCTCTAATAATTCACGATTTTCTGAAATCAAAAAGATTTTGCGTGAAAACGAATTAGTAACTGTTTGTGAAGAGGCAAGCTGCCCCAATATTGGCGAGTGTTTTGGTAAGGGCACTGCTACCTTCATGATCATGGGTGATAAGTGCACACGTCGTTGTCCGTTCTGCGATGTAGGCCACGGCAGACCAGACCCTCTGGACACAAAAGAGCCAGCTAATCTAGCCCGCACAATTGCAGCGCTCAAATTGAACTATGTTGTTATTACCAGCGTGGATCGTGATGATCTGCGTGATGGTGGTGCAATGCATTATGTAGATTGCATTTCTCAATCACGCACTCTTTCACCAAATACTCGCATCGAAGTGTTAGTGCCAGATTTTCGTGGTCGTCTGGATAAGGCTCTAGATATTTTTGCTGAGCACGCGCCAAATGGTTTGCCCGATGTAATGAATCACAATCTAGAAACGGTACCTCGTTTGTATAAGCAAGCTAGACCTGGTGCTGATTACCTACACTCTTTAAAGCTTCTAAAAGACTTCAAAGAGCGTTTTCCGCACGTACCAACCAAGAGTGGTTTGATGGTAGGTCTGGGCGAAACGGATGATGAGATTTTGGAAGTCATGCGTGATATGCGTGAGCACAATATCGACATGCTCACTATCGGTCAGTACCTTGCTCCTTCAGGACATCATTTGCCCGTTACTCGCTACGTTCATCCTGACGTCTTTAAGATGTTTGAGGAAAAGGCTTATGAAATGGGCTTCTCCCATGCTGCAGTAGGCGCTATGGTGCGCTCAAGCTATCACGCAGATCAACAGGCGCATGGAGCTGGGGTTGTTTAGAGGGATTGCAAAAGCCGCTACTTTATTGGCGGCTTTAGTTTTTCTTACTGCATGTAGTCCAAAGTTGGATTGGCGAACAGTCCAGTCCCCACAAGAGCGATATACCGCTTTATTCCCTGGTAAACCGGATAAATTAGACCGACGCATTCCCTATCTTGATCAAGAGTTTTTACAGGTTCTGGAAGCGGTAAAAATTGATGACGATATTTATTCGGTTAGCACTATTCAGTTGCCAGCGAGTCAAGGCGCATCACTAAGCAAGCTTCTTTCGCAATTGCAGGCAAATTTAATTGATAGGGCAAAATCATCTGGCGGAGATGTCGCTGTTGAAGATGCGTTTTATAAAACTGCAGATAAACAACGTTTATCAACCAAAGATTATTTTATTGATTTGAAATCCAATGGAAAATCACAGCAACTCATGCGTGTTCGTTGGATTAATCGAGTTGCACCAAATGGAGATAGTTGGATTTATCAGATCTCAGTGCTGCATACGAATTCAGCTACAGAAAATGCAAAAACATTTTTTGCCAAAGAAGCGTATGAAAATTTCTTTAGTGACTTCGTGCCAGAATAATCCGAAGATTTTATAAATTGAATTTACTGCTGTAACTTGCTATTACTGTTTTTCAAGTGCAGCCACTTTAGCTTCAAGTGCTTCTACGATGTCATTCACATTAGCGTGCTGGTCTGCATGGCTAACTGTAGCTACTTGGTCTGTAGCTGTAGGGTTTGTTAATGTATCTAGTGATGTTGGAAAATTTACCATGTTAATTTATTATTGATAATGCTAGTAATAGTGAAACTGTTTTTGATAATAGACTCCATGAAACAGTAGAACCAAAACCGTTGTATCTAACTACTGAGCCAGATTCTGGGTCTAACGCCTGATTATAAGTAAGATTATTTTCATTGTATTGCCAGCCTCCTAGCGATGTACTTGATTTCTCTTGAAAGTCCCATGTGGTCATAATATTTATCTGTTATCTTGGTAAGCTATTTCTATTCTCTTATTAGTGTCCTTTT
>ERZ650304.783-NODE-783-length-14157-cov-4.279393_pt1 | contig 14157 bp, 24 predicted proteins | sample MGYA00376240_ERZ650304 | MGnify/ENA primary metagenome ERZ650304 (study PRJEB26733, sample SAMN07839271) | wastewater metagenome | biome: small river; feature: stream; material: water | place: USA: North Carolina | collected 2016-03-01 ...
AGATGCTATTTTTCATGTGCTAAATTTTAAATTAAAGTCATAATAATCAGCCAACTACTCAAAATTTTATGAACAATTAAATAAATTGCACGAACTAAACCTAAACCATGTCTATCTTCCAAACGTATCTACAACTTTATTTCATTGATTTTCAATTAGTTACAAGGTATTTTTATAATTCTGAAAAGCCTAAATGATATATTGGCCTCACATTTAATATTTACAAATATATGAAATGATAAATAAGAGATTCAATCAGTTACAGACAATACTATCGATAACATTGTTTTTGATTGTATTCTTTATCTGTTATCATACTACAAATTTCGACTTAGCAAAGATTCCACTTTCATATTTTGGCGCCTATAATGAATATAAATTCTTCTGGAATTTAATCCTAATGGTCCTTTCATATTCTATATTCATAAACGTTAGGAATTTTATTTACCATAGTCAGTTTAGGCATAAGAGAGAATTAAAATTAGTATTCTTTCTACTTTCGTGTTGTTTATTCTTAGTAGGACTAATACCCATGCCAAATCTAATTCATTCATTGGCGGCATATATCTATTTCTTTGGATATCCTTTAGCAATATTTTTAATGATACAAGATAACCGTTCGCACCTTAATAAATTGGATTGGGGTTTATATACTGTTATTGCAGTAGCAATGATGTTACTGCCTTTAATATTTCTAGAAATGTTTACCGGTAAAGCTTATGCTGAGATTTCTAATGTGATAATTATGATAATATTCAATCTACTAATTCTAGATTAATACTCGATATTTTCTTGGTCTAATTCCCAAGTAACGTATTTGATATACTTGTTAAGTTCTAAACGCTTATGTCCGACAATAGGTACATTAAAGGTTACTGAATCTTCTTTTTCTCTTAAACCACAATTAGGACATATCATCCATTTAATGGAACCGCCGCCAAGGTTTCTGTTATTCTTTTTTAACTTAGAATAGCAGTTTGGGCAAACTCTTTCTTCTATCATTCTTACTATATTTTATAAGAATAAAGATAAGAATTTTTATTCGAAACCCCAAAGAAATCTTTTTAATTTTGATAGCACAATTCCGTTTGGATGCGTATAAGGATTATCCAATTTGAATTGGTTAAAATCTAATCCTAGCATATCATTAATAAACTCTCCGACAGCTCCACTTCTTGAAATTCCTGCCGTACAATGAACTAAGAAATTTTTACATTCTTTATTCTGTGTAACAAATTCAAATATCTGTTTAGCTTGTTCGTCGCTTATAACTTTTGCAGTACCATGGTCTGTTATAACGTCATTATCAACGTCGTCAAAGAATAGAGTAAGAACGTTTGGATGCTCTTCTTTAAAATATGGAACTTCGTCTGTCCCAAAAGAATCGTTAATAGAAATGAAGCATACTTTCTCTTTAAAAGCCTCAACATTAGAATCAGTTATATTTTCTTTTGCTAATCCTTTATCGAAGGCATATTTTGGAAGAACGATTACTTTTCTCATTTGATATCTATTTTATATTTGATTCTCATTGAATCTATATTAATCCTATACGTTGTTATTACCTTATTGGTAGTTAATTCTTTTTTATTGGCACATATAAAGCATTCTTTAGAATTCTTGTATTCAATACACTTCCAGAAAAAATCAGGGATTCTAGATGTAGTAATGACACCTGTTCTAATTATCATACTATCTTTAGGTGCTATAAATTTTCCTTTAAGACGTACATAGTTTTCAATACCTTTCCATACACCACGATTTAATTCTTTTACCTGAGCTGCCTGGTTCGTATAATACATAGACTCTTTTTGTGACAAACTATCAAAACGAAAATCATCATTTGGACATATATGCCCACGGTCATATATTTTTGTATTAATAGATTTTGTAGATTGTAAGTGTCTAGGTACACTTCTATTAAGAGTAAATTGTGTACGCTTATATTGGTCACCTAAATTCTTATAAGTAAAAATATAATTCGCTTGTATTGGTATTTGAAGAATTGTATCATACCAGATACAATAAGATTTATGCTGTATGAATAGTAAATTGTTCTGTGAAAAACTTAATACCGACGTTAAAAAAATTAATATCGGCATTAAGAATAGTTTAGTGTCTCGCATTTGAATATAGTCTTTTATATTCACCGTCTTCTTTCTTGAAGATTTTTACATCTCCTTCACGATGAACGCCTTTAAATATTGTTTCGTCTGTCGTTGGGAATAATTTATAAGACTTACCATTATCCATACATAGTACATATTCAAAGACTGGTTTTACTTCGTCTAGAAATTCTATTGTCGATTGTATTCTCATTTGATATTGAAGTAGAAGAATAATTTGAATTTAAAGAATTTCCTTAGAAGACCTATTACAAGAAGTTTATTAGAAATCTTGTCGGTTTTCGGAGAATAGTATTTTATGTAGATATAATTCTTCACCTCTTAAATTGTTTTTGCAATTCTGCGATAACATCATCTGGAGTAAACATACTGTCGAACTTTGTAAAGCAAGCCAAATATGGATACAATGGGTGATTAACAATAGCATCAACTTTGCTTTTACGCATTACACCTATCTGCTTAACTCTCATGTGTTCTTTAACAAGATAATGAACAGTTGTAAAGTCACCACCCAAATCAGAGATAAACATTTTGATATCTTCATTTCTTTCCATTAACCTGATAGCGGCAAGTTCATGCCCAGGTGAAGTTGGAAATCCAGTCTTTGGATTGATATGGTGAGTATCGTATTTACAAATATCATGAAGTAAACCGGTAAGGAATAAATTTGGGTCATTAGTACCCAAAGCTCTCTCGGTAACAATCTTTATGTGTTCATAAGAATTGTCTTCAGGATGCCATTGTGGATTCTCACGAAGGGTTTTCAAGTCTTCAAGTTTATCCAGGATTATCTGTGGCGCGTTTTTTATTAGTTGGTCAAAAGTCATTTTCTATGGTCTATAAATTTCTGATATAATTTCTTTGTCTCTGTCGGATAATTGAGTTTGTACCCATTCAAGCCTTTTGTACCATTTATCAAACAATGCTGGTTTAAGGTGATGTTCATCCAATTCCTTTTCTAAGAATTCTCTAACCAAATATTGGCAGTACAAAAAATGCTGTACCATTCTTGGATTGTCTGCTATTGCTATTTGTTTAAAGTATCCCATTTGTTTCTTTTGTTAGTACAAATATAGTGAATAATCTGCTACATTTAAAATTACTTAGTGAATTCCCATTCCACATAAATTTCGTCTGGGTCATTTCCAAAACAGTCTAAGGTAATTGTTAACTCTTTGGATTTGTTCCACTTACCACTCTTCTTAGCCTCTTCAGTTGCGTAAGACACCATTGACTCTTTTGATTCATCATAGAATTTGTTAGTGTGTTCGCAGTCGCCGGTTTTAACTATCTTGATGTCCATTATTAGTCGTTTATAATTAACAATTTGATTCCTGAATTGCTTTCAAAATTCCAACCGTATATATCTTCTCCGGAATGGTCATAATCGGTTTTTACCCATGTAAACACCTCAGATTTTCCTGTCTTTGGGTTTATTACTTGTATAACTGATTGCCGATTAATTACCAAGTGTTCTGATAAGGCACTTATTTCTTGAGAGAAACATCTGGTCTCTTTGTTATAGTGTAAGTTTCTTGTTGAAATTTTTTGCATCTTGTTTAATTTCTATATACAAATATAGTAAACTTTTGTTTACAATCCAAATAAAATGGGCGTTGATTTACAGCATTTTACACATTTTCTACAGAATATTCTTAGTATTTAATGGAATCTTGGGTCATATACTATAAAAATGTATATTTGTAATATTTAATAGTAAAATCAAAATTAATGTCAGGAATAGATAGAAGTTATAACCCAAATCAATTGGTACCAGCAGTAGAGTTCGCTTTACAAACAGAAAACGGTGTAACATTTCACTTTGTAGATAAATCTTCTTATGGAGCAACTGAATGGTTGTGGGATTTCGGTGATGGTAATACATCAGCGTTTCACTCTCCGGTTTATACATACGTGACAAATGGTACATATACTGTTTCGCTTACAGCAACAAACCAATATGGTTCTGCAACAGCAACACAGCAGGTAACAATTAAAGGTTCGGGTAACTGGTTAATAAAAGATGACGGAGAGAAATTTACAATAAATCTTATCGGTGATGGTGTAACAACTTACGGTGAAGGTGGATTAGGTTTGGATAACGTATAATTTTTATATAACTTTACAATCGAATAAAATTCGAAACACTTTATGATAAAAGCAGTTTACTCTTATTGGGAGGACTATAGAAAAAAGATTAATGGCGGGTTCAAATCTAAACGTGACCTCGCCATTGCCTTGACATTGTCCGTCCTAGAATCAAAAAAGCAATTCTCATCTGTAGAATTCTATACAAATAAATTAGGCAAAGAACTTGTAGATGATTTTCAAATACCTTTTGATAAAGTCCATGTTTGTCTAGACCACTTCGACGGCGTACTCGACCCAGACCATTGGGCATACATTAAGATTTATGTTTACTCTCTGCAAAAAGAACCTTTTATACATATTGACAATGATGTTATTCTTTGGGATAAAATTCCTGACAATATTCTAAAAGCAGATTTGTTCTTCCAGAATAAAGAATATCTTTCTTCTCACCAAGGATATGAACGTCTGCTTAAACAAGCTAAATGTTTTCCAAAGGTAAATTATGATGTTATTAAAGAACATCCACTCTGGGCTTATAACTGTGGTGTCGTAGGTGCCACGAATCTAAATCTTATTCATATGTGGAAGACGATTGTAGATGAGTATTTATTCGACCCTAAGAATAAAGCAACATGGGAAACTATCTCAGACAAACATTCACACAATCATTTATTTGAACAATATTTTATCTCGGCTATAATTTCTTTATGCCACGATATGATTCATCAAGTAGATACACTTCTAAAAGACGATTTTATGAAGAGTGCTACAAGAGATTTTAAAATGACTCATATGTGGGGTGAAGCAAAAAGAGCTCAATCAACAATTAATAGAGTTAAGGAACGTTTGTTTAAAGACTATCCTAAGTACAAAGAAATCTATTCTATGCCACAAACTCACGCAGAAATCTTTGATGATATCTATAAGAATGAGTTATGGGGACAAGGACAAGGTTCCGGTGGTGGTTCTACTCCAGAGATAACATTTGATTATAGACATTACATTTCAAGGTTGCTTGAGCAGGCAGACATTAAAACCGTAGTAGATTTAGGGTGTGGTGACTGGCAATTTAGTTACCTAATAGATTGGGATAATGTAGACTATATCGGTATCGATTGTGTTAAGACATTAGTAGAACAGAATAATGCGAAATACGGTGCTAAGAACATTAAATTTGAATACAAAGACGCATCTTCGGGTGTTGATGGATATACGGCGGACCTTCTAATAATTAAAGACGTTCTAATACATTGGCCTAATAAAGATGTAAAGTTATTTATAGACAAGTTGCTTAAAGAAAAGAAATTCAAATACATTCTTATTACAAACGCCAACAAGAAAGATAATCTTCTAAACAAAGATATCAATCCTGGCGAATTCCATAACCTAGATTTAAACATCGACCCATTTAATTACAACTTTAATGAAGTAATAGATTGGAGTCCAGAACCTAAGGTAACTTACCTAATAGAAATTTAATTATTATTCTTGTCGGCTTCTTCTTTAAGAAGTACAATTTTCTTGAACCTTCCTTTCTTACCGTCTTTGCCAGGGATGAAACGTTTAACGATTACAGATGCAATTCTATCATCTGTGTTTTCTTTAGCGGCTTTTTCAACGTGCTTAAAATCTTCGATAGTTCGAAGTGTGTTTATTTGCCCGCCTAGATTATCTTTAAAGGTAATAACAAGAACACCATAAGGGTTATCTATTTTTACATCTTCAATAATTAGATTTGAATATAGAAGTCCAAGAGCTGGGTCCTTCATTACATAATTACCTTCTTCGTCTCTCTTATAATTTACTTGGTGTATGTAACCGCAATCGAAACAGATTTGATTCTGTTCACCGGTTTTATAATTGTAGTCTTCGTAGCATTGGTCTTTACCACATCTTGGACATTCTGAATAGCCTTGTACTGAACCCATTTATTGTTGTTTAGACAACAAATGTAAGTAAATATTTGTGAATATTAGATACCTGGTCTTCGATATTTTCGCCTGGATTATTATTAATGACGTAATTGGACATCATCTGTTTCTGTTCTTGTGGTATCTGGGTATTGATTCTTTTTATAACCTCTTCCCTTGAGCAACCGTCTCTTTGAATAGTCCTTTTAATCCGTTCTTCTTCGTCAGCATAGACAGTGATGATTCTATCAAAGTCATTACGTCTACCAGACTCAAATAAGATTGCAGATTCATATAAGACATAAGGTGTATTTTTTCTTTCTGCCCATTCATTAAAATGTTCTGCAACCGCTGGATGTACTATATTATTAAGCTTCTCTAACAACTCTTTATCGTTAAAGACTTTCGAAGCAATGTATCTTGTATTAAGTTTGCCGTCTAGATGATAAGCTTCAGGCCCTAAGAGCAATCTTATTTTATCAATGAGTATGCTTTTTGTAGACATAATTTCTTTAGCCCAGATATCAGAGTAATAAACTGGTATATCATATTTCTCTTTAAACATTCTTGCGACGGTGGATTTCCCACTACCAATGCCCCCGGTTATTCCTACTTTTATTGCATTTCCCATAATTCGTACCAATGTGTTACAATTTGATTATTGACATCCCAGCTCTTCTTCCCTTTATCAGAAATAGACATACGAGCTATAAATGTATTTGTATATTCTACAGGAAAACCTGTAATTCGCGAAGATGTTTTTACAAGATATTTTCCTGCTGATTCTGGCAGACGTTCTTTAACATCTATTTCTTTGTAAATTTTAGACATCAATATCTCTTCTTCTTGTTGTTACCAATTTTTTGATAGAAAGGTCTTGTGTCTTTCCACTCTTTCTCATCTATGAAAGGCATTGTAAGTTCAGGTAGCCTTTCGATTTTAAATTCTTTGCTTACTCTAAGTTCTGGATTAGCCTCTTTATATCTTTCTACAATCTTATCTGGTTCCATTTCCATAGGAAAATCACCAACAACTAAAATTGTTTTATCACCGGCGTGTCTTGCAAGTGCCTCATACATAGCCGTCTTCCCAGAACTTGGCCCTACAACCATTGTATGTAATTTAGCACGGTCATATTCTTCATACTCTTCCATAGCCTCGACAACTTTGTCCAAATAGCCAAATGCTTTTAGAGTATTATAGAACCCTTTAAGTTTTCTTTTAAGTATATCTTCTGCGATGCTCATTTTATTAATGAAATAATTACTTGTCTAACATTTGGATATAGACAGATGAAATAATAGGCAACCCAAAAGTAAATAAATATTTTAAGTGATTTACTCATATTAGCATTTTAACCAAATTAAATATTCAATAGTACATTGAGCACCATCATATACAATGTATTCATTGTTTCTTAAATCAGCACCGCCTTTTGCAAATACACTATCGAATCCCTCACGGTCTAAAACTGATTTTGAAAGTTTATAACAACTTGAATCGTGGTGTAAAATTTCTTTTTGTTTTCCTACATGAACATTATACAATGCCATGAACGCTTCGTTATTGCCACCACCGGCCCAATAAGAACCTCTTCCGTCTGTATATCCGTAACTCTTTTGGAATTTATCTGCATAGTAAATACCGTCGCCAAACATTGAACCTGTATGTACGGCACCACTTGGTCTAATCATTAAACCTTTTGACATAATTGATAACCAATTAGCATTTCTAGAACCGTGCCAGAAAATTTCCTGTTTTGTTTTGATTGGTTTAAAACCGTTAAATGCTTTTTGTGTTTTGTGGTTTACAATTTTGTATGCCTTGTGGAACAAAGATTTTCTGTCCTGCATTTTGTGAAGTATAAGGTCTAATTCTTTTCTATCAGTAACCTCTTCACAAGTAATACCTAATGAATCTAAAATTGTAAGTTGACTTGGTGCAGCGGTTGTAGTTGGTTGTAAAGCCATAACCTGTTGTACCTGTTGACGCATTGTACCTAATAAGTCAATTTCCTCATTAAGCTTGTCGAATTCTTTTTGTCCTAAGGTAACAAATAAATGTTCACGTACTTGTTTCATCTTTCTTGGGATGGTAACAAATAATTTTGTAAGCAATTTATTTGTATTATCCAGGTTTCCTTTCTTCATCTCAGAAGTAAGTTCTTTGATAATATTTTCTGCTTCGTCAATTTGTGCCTGGGATACATCAACTGCCTTTACAGTATAGTTCTGTTGAATTGATAAATTTGAATAACGTTCCAAAGTATCAATCAAAGATTTTACTACATGGTTCTTAATATCGATGTATTTTGATGCTGTTGCACCTGCTGGTGTTACTGTAGATTTTACACTCTTTAAATGTGTAATGTCTTGATAACCTTTTTTGATTTTAGACCTTAAAGTCTTGTCCCAATCGTGTATCGAAACTGGTTTCTGTTGTACTCTTGAAACGTCTACTCGACCGTTAAAAGATGTAAAGGTTCCATTGCCGTTGTCAACCATTTCGTAGAACTTGTTATTATTGTTCCCGGCTTCAACCATTACTAAATAGGCGTATTTTGTGCTCATTAATTTGTTTATTTTAATACACTAATATACAAAGAATTAGACAACATTCCAAGCAGAATTTTAACTAAATCTCGCTTATAACCTATTGATTTTCAACTTAATTTGGGTGGCAAGTCATCACTAAAAATTCGATTTCTTTAGGAAGGACTTTTGTAGTGGAATTTATGTTTACTAAGAAACAATCAATTATATATATTTTATTAAAGCGTTTTATGGCCTCAATAGTATTCGGTGCAGATAATTTTGTACAATTATAAGACTCTCCCGCTTGGAAAGTAATATAGAAGAATTTATTTTTAACTTCCTTTGTTACCATATAATTGATGTAAAGCGTAATTGACAGCATCTGTAAGTGTAGATGCTCTCGGAATATTATTTCTCCAACATATAATGTCGACATTACCTTTTCTCCAGAATCCTTGTGGACATACTACAACCAACCTTTGATTATCAGTTTTAGCCATGTAACCTAATTCCATTAGAGTGATAGGTGATTTTGTTTTCGGGTCGAAATACATTATTACAAAATCAACAAGGTCGATATAATCAAGTTCCCAATTAACCTGTTTCCAGAAATAAGGATTATCCATACTCTGCTCTTGTTTTGCATCATAGTCTTTACGACGTGGATTAAAGATAACAGTTCGTTCTTCTTCGTTCTCATTAATCATATCGATTGCACGCTTCTGCCAATCGTCTGCTTTGTCTTGTTCAATAGAGCCAGCCAAGAAGATTGTTTTAAAATCTGCTGTTAACTTAATTCTATTGGGTGGATTTATTTCTACCATTATATTTTATTTTGTGTTATGATTTCTCTCCATCGAGTTGTAAGGAATCTTACATATAACTTAGGTGGTAATCCATAATTTCCTAAAGACCATCCATCATTACATTCAACTAAGATTGTATTACCTGTTTCTTTTTGTACGGCGACATCTATACAATAAGCTCTAGGCGCCTTTGTATAATCTTCAATCATCTTTTCCACTAAGTTAACATCTGGATAGAGTTTAAAATCTCCAAGGTAATAGTGGACACCAATAATTTTACCGTCAATTATATAACAACGATATTCAGCATCCATAGGTACTACTTCTGAGATAAGGACTGTTGAATCTAAAGGTATATCCTTATTAAAGTGTATCTTGTCGGCATCGCATTTAATAATACCATACCAAAATTGTTTTAGAGTCGAATATGGCTTAATAAAGAATGGATATCTAGAAATCTGTAAAGCATCTCCGAGTGGTAGAATATTAATTTCCCTTCTTGCATACTTCCTTAATTCCTCAGGCATTGTCATTGGTCCTGGGATAGGAATATTAGCATTTCTAAACCATTGGGTCGTATCTTCAATACAACCTACGACAATAGAATACTTGTTTGCTGGGACATCATTAATATCTTCATAGAGCTTAATGTTAGCCCCATTATTACGCCATCCTAGATATGCATCACAAGCCCAATCATCGAAAGGGAATTTGTCTGCTGCTTGTATGTAAACTGTTGATTCCATTTATAACCAATCTAATTCATCGTCTAATTCTTTCAGGTTGCTTTTAAGTTTAGCAACCAAAAGGTTTTCAGCCTCTTTTAGTTTTTGAATTTTTGCCTCAAATGGTTCCTCAAATTTGTCTCTGCCGCCAGCTAAATTAAAAACATAGTCTTCTTGTAAGTGTTCTGGAATTACTTTTTCTTTATTAAAGTTTAAGTCAAAGCTAAGTAAAGACATTACATCATCTTCATGTTTCTTATTACCTTCTTGTGCGTATTTAATCTTCGCAGCAAGTATTGTAAAGATGTCACATACTTTGTAATCATCACCTTTATAGTTAACAATCTTGTAAGGTTGCTCGGGCTTAATTTTTATATCCATTTTAAGGAACCTTCCGTCTTTTGTTGTTAAGGCGCAAGTGTGTGCATAATCATTACCTGAGCTCTTACCATTAAATTCTTCCACTTCGGATACAATGTCTCCGCCACTTACAAACTTCTGGTAATAAGGCATTATAATATCCAAATCACATTGTCCTTTCTTTCTGTCAAGCGTAAGGCCTTGTAAGAATAAAGCACAAGAACCTCCTATGGCAAAATTATATGTTTTCTGTAATTCGCGTATAATATCCAAAGAGAATATGTCAATATCCTCTTCAATACTTTTTTCACGTTCAATTAACTTCTCAACTTCGTCTGGAGTAAGTATTCTGTGAATCTTTAGTTTATTTGTTACAGCTTTGTCATTACCAATTAGTAATTTACCTTGTGGTTCAACAATAGCAAATTCGTTTCTAGCAAAGTTTTTTGAATAATGTGAAAAGACATCTGACAGACGGTAACAGAAGTGGAAGCCTCTATTACATAAGCTAATTTCTCCGTCGTGTACATAAGTTTCATTTAGACTGTATTGGAATTTACGACACACTAATCCTTTTTCAAATCCTTTAAATCCAAAGATTTTATCAGTGTTATTTACAATGTCTTTTTGTTCTAATTGTATCATATTTTATATAAATTTAAATGTTTATAATATAAGGTGTAAAATCTAAAGGTCCTTGTACACATCCGGGTACTGGCAGTAAACAATCTCCTTTAACATCGGCTCCTTTTGTTAAAGACTGATACCAAGTATTCTTATAATTTGGGTCTACTTTACTTACTTCAACAAGAACGTGAAATCCGCCTCTTGTTTTTACAATTTTCAGTGCATCATTATTAATTAAGAATCTAAACTCTGATTGATTGCTTAAATAACGTTGAGTAAATTCTTCTACACTTATATTAGTGTCGTAGTCAAAATCAATATAATGTCTTTTTAGAGAAGCTTTCTGAATTTCATTCATTGCTTCTTTATGTGGGTTCCAACCGTTATACTCTTTAGTAATTAAGTTTGCAAGAGAAATTAAAAGGTTCTTGCCAGCTAATTGTAAATCTCTTGGATTAGGCATAATATATAATGCCAAAGCTTCTTGTGGTATTGCTTTACCGTCTAAGAAGTAATTTCCGAAGCTCGTTTCTAATTGTTTAATCTTTGTGTACAACATTGACTTCGTTGACGTAAAACGTTTTAAAGCCTGCTTGTCGGACTTTATAGAGCTTCTATCTGCTAAATACTTTGAACGGGCAAGTAATGAAACGTAGAATTGTTCATTCTTATTGCAATCTGGTAGAAATTCGATAAAAGATTCTAATTCGTGTGGATTTTGAACTATTTTATATTGATTCATATACGAATTTAAGAAAAAAGAGTCTACAAACAAAATTTTCTTCGAAAATAATCAAAACCTTAGGAATTCTAATAAATAATATCTACTTTTGTTTCGTAATCACAAATAAATCACATTTATTAAGTATGAAGAAATATTATTGCATTCTTTTTGACACCGCCGGCAGTCTAAAGAAACTAAAGAAACTTGAACCTTTTACAAACTACTTCCAGGATTTCTATGTTAAAGCAGAAAACAACGCTTTATTCATTACTATTGATTTCCTCCATGCAGACAAAGTAGCAAAATTACTTAAGACCCATGTAGACGATGAATATATAATGATTGAGATAGGACCTTATTATACAAATAGTATGTTCTTTAAAGACTACTTTATTAATAATGACCCTAAGGGTTTATTAGAAAAAGCAAATTATTATCTGCAAACAGGCGAAGCTCTACAAAAGAATCTAAACATAGACGCTATCCTAGATAAGATAGCATTGACAGGCGAATCTTCACTTACTAAGCAGGAAGTTGCATTTCTAGAATCTTACAGAGAAAAAATTAAGTAAAGAGAAAAAATTAAGTAAAAGGTAATATTTATTGTAAATCAACTTACAATGGATAAAATCGAATTAGCTCTGCAGAACCAGATTAAAGAATACTACAAGCTAAAGAAAGAAGAAGAGGAAGCTGCTAAGAATGCAAAGATACTTGGAGCTGGTATTCACGAATTGTTTAGAAAGTCAGGCAAGAAATCTGTTGAAGTTGATAATATTATTGTTGAATTCATAGAAGAAACAGAAGGTTCTTCACCTAAGTATAAAGAAGCTTTTACCCAAGCACTTACAAAAGTAAATTTAGCGACACTTAAAGTTCTACAACAGATACTTCTTGAAAATACAAAAGTTACAAAAGTATCAGCACAGTTAAGAAGAAGCAAAGTTAATGCCGATGCTGTACTTACAGAAGGAGTATTTGATTCTGTTAAAGGTAAAGTCCTAGACTGGTATAACAAGATTCTTGCTAAATACAAATCTTTATTCGCACAGAAAGAAAAAGCCCAAGATGCTTTTATTATATATTATTCTAACTTGTCAGATACGATGTCAAAAGAATATAAGATGAAACATCATATTGCTGAATCTACAAAGCCACAAATTAAATTGTCTAGATTAATTGAAGCTGTCGAAAAACAAACAGGCAAGAAAGTAGTATTAAAAGAACAGGTGAGAGGCGCAGATGAAAGTTGGGGTGACGAAGATGACGACTCGGTACATACATTTACAAATTCTGAAATTTCAGCTCTTAATAAAGGGTTAAAAAACCTAAAAATTAAATCTGGTTTTGTACAAAGTGAAGATTCAGTTAATTTAAGAAGAGTATCTGAAGGATTAGAAATTTTAAGTATAGAAGAATCAAATAATTTACAAGAAGACGCAAAAAAACTTGTGAAGAATATTCAAAAACTTGTTCCTGATGATTGGGGCTATGTAAATGATGACTATTTTGTATTTGATTCTTGGACTGAAATTAGAATTGCAATTACTTAAAATGAAAATAAAATTATCTACATTAATTGAAGCTATTGAAAAGCAAACAGGCAAGAAGATTATACTTGAAGCAAAAGAATCACCTGAGCGTACTGCTGCATTAAAGAAATGGGTTGATTTAGTTAATAAGTATGCCAAGAATACAGGCAATGCAAAAGTAAGGGATGCTTACGACAAAGAAGCTACGGCACTTGAAAAAAAATGGAAGTTCACTGAGAAAGATTGGAACAACTACCATAATAAATAAGAATAATTCGTATTTGATAAAATATATTTTGTAATTTTACTTCATGAGTAACTTATTAATAGCCTTAAGACCTCTTGGGGACTACAAAGAACGCTTTAATCAAATTAAATTTAATTGCCCTAGATGCGAAGAGTCTGGAGGTGCAGCAGATAAATATAACCTTGAAGTAAACATACAACATCTATTCTTTAAATGTTGGGCGTGTGGTTATCATGGATATATTACGAAGCTAATTGAAGACTATGGTAATAAAGACCTTAAGAAAGAATTTGAATCACAAAGCGAACAAGTTTTTACAAAGAGAGAATATAAAGGTATTGAACGTTTAGAGTTCCTAAGGAAAATAAATAAGTCCGATGCAGAGATAGTTAATTATTTGTACCTTAGAGGTATCAATATTGAAGACTATGAATATTATAATATCAAATATTAAATATTGAAATAATTAAGATTG
>ERZ650304.784-NODE-784-length-14107-cov-54.284088_pt1 | contig 14107 bp, 25 predicted proteins | sample MGYA00376240_ERZ650304 | MGnify/ENA primary metagenome ERZ650304 (study PRJEB26733, sample SAMN07839271) | wastewater metagenome | biome: small river; feature: stream; material: water | place: USA: North Carolina | collected 2016-03-01 ...
GTGACGTTATTGCCATCCTCCGCCATCGTCACAGCCACGTCGCCGGCGCCTCCAACATAGAGGCCCCGCGTCGTGGGCAGCACGGTCGTATCACTCTTGGTCACGGCAAACGCGCTGTGAGCTGCAACGGTTGCATCTGCGGTACGGTAAGATCCTGACATGATAAGGTCCTCTGGTTAGAAGTGGGGTTGTTAATGTGCGCGGTCTATGTTATCATAATCCGCGCACATAGGCAACGCTACTTAGGCGCCGGGCGTTCCGTAGATGCCGCGGGGATCAGTACACCCCACGCTGAAACGCATGTAGCTCGCGGCCTTGGCGTTCTTGGTGTCGAAGTCGTTGTCCTGATCGAACATCGGCTCATCACGCCAGAACATCGTCATGCCGTTCGGGCAGTTGGTACGGATGAACCAGGCATCCGCGTCCTGGAAGTAGTGGTTCATCTTGATTCCCTTCGGGAACACGTTCGTAGCCTTCAGCACGTTGATGTTGTTGTTGGCGGTAGAGCCAGACTGCAACACCGACTGCAGGATACGGTTCGCGTTGTACCAGTTCTGACGCGACACATGCAGGGATTCCGGCATGATGTTGATCAGCAGGCCAGTGTCGTTCGTCGCGCCCATGATCTGGATCGTGAGATCTTCAATCGAGGCTTCGGACAAATCAGCAGGCGTGCCGAGCACATTGCTGAACGTACCACCAGTCGCGTTGATGTGGGAAGCGCTGATGAGCGCTGCGCCGTCGCCGGTCGTGAAGTAGGTCGTTGCGAACGCGTTGTTGTACAGGAATGCTGCCACGTTTTCCACCGTCTGGTTCATGGAGAACGCATTGGCTTCGGCGCGGCGAGTTGCCACTTCCTTGTACTGGTTGTCGCGCAGCTCTTCGAACGTGACGATGAAGCCGAGGGCGTAGGCTACGTGGGTGTACGTGGACACGACGCCTTGCAGTTCACCGTCATACGTCACAGGAGCGCCCTGGCCCTTCACGGGCGCGAGGCCAAAGGGGGTGACTTGCACGCCCTGTTCGTACGCTTTGTCGGAGCTCTTGATCTCGTAGAGATCCGTGTACTCTTTCGCGTGTTGGTCGTAGACCTGGCCCCAGGTCGTGTAGACGCCGGGCCACAGCAGCTTCGGGTGAGAACCCGTATTGATAACTCCACCAGCCATGACTGATTCTCCTTAGACGCCGAGGGCGCCAGTGCCCGTGCCGAGTTCGTGCACGTTGATTTTGACGAGATGCTTGGCATAAGCGCCAAACGCATTTTCCGGGCGGCGGACCAGGCCCATCAACCGAAGCTGGATGGTTGCGGTAACCACGGGAGTTGCGCCCGTGGCTGACTGCAACTGCCAGCCGGAGATGAAGCCGTTGCCGGCCCCTGCGACCGGGGCGGTGTTCAGGCCAATGTCCGTTGCGGCGATCTGGGTAGCGCCTGAAGCTTCTTGAATCTCGAACAGAACGTTCGGATCGTCCACGACCATAGCGTACCAGTCTTTCGACTGTGCCGCGGCCGGACGATAGGCAATGTCCGGATTGCCTGGGTTGCCCATCAGGGTCGGGGAAGTACCCAGGCCAACAACCACTCCGCGCAGAGCGCCCGTGACGGCTCCAATGGCGATCGTGGGAGTGCCGAAGGCATCAGCAGAGCCGCCGGAGATGACAGGATCTCCAACGTAAATGGCCGCGGCAGAGTACGCGGCGGGGATGCAGTAAATCCGAGCTTGACCATTCCACGGCGCACCATTGAGGTACGAATGAGGTTTGAATCCGCTCGGGCGATTTTCGTTTGCCATGACAAATCTCCAGAGGTTAAGCGGGCGACCGCTTGGGTTTGAAAAAATCAGGAATTGCAGTCCGAGACTTGTCGACGTAACGATGCTGGCGGTCTGCGCCAGTTTCATGTTCCGCGCCAACCATTCCCCCGAGGAGGGAATCCCGCACTTGCTTGCTCTTTTCCTCAAGAACCTTCCGGTCCTCTTCCCACCATTCCTGCTTGATTTTCATCAAGACCAGCCTGGCGGGTTGTCCGTCCTTTCCTACCTCTTGCCCGGAGACAATGCTGACTCGCGTGCCCAAGTCCATGTTGCCGGTGACGGCGGAAGTGCCGCCAAGGCTCACGTTGTTGGGCTTGACTTCCTGCTCATTCACGAACTCGTACCCCCCGTCCAGTGCGCGCTGAATGCGGCTGGCGTCGTTGAGGAACCAGTGAAGGTGGTAACCAGGAATTTCGGCCGTTTCCAGTTTCAGCACTGGAACGCTCATCGGAATGCGCTTGCGTTCCGCGGCCACCGGGCGAGATGCTTGATTCAACTTTTCCATGTTATGCTCCGTGATAGATCTCGGCATACCGGGTCCGCCAGTCTGCCATGGTTTTGTATTTCTTACCTTCGCCAACGAAACGCTTGGCGTCGGCATCGCAGGCCGCCCGAGCTTCGGCAGGCATGGAGGAGTAATCGAGCTTGCTGCCGCTTGCCCGCCCACCTTCGCTGCTGCCGCGAGCGCCCTCGACTTTGTCGCCGCGAGGCTCAAGCGCACCGAGTTCCTTCTGCATTTCCGCAGTGACCTTGTCGAAGAAGACTCGTCCTGTGGAGGTTTCGCCGGCATCCCGCAGTTCCTGGGCGATTCCAAGAGCCAAGGCCGTCTTGCGCTTGTTGGTGCCGAACCAGGGGTTTTCAGTGTTCCAGGCCGCGAGGTCAGGCGGAGGTACGAACTCGGCTGGCTTAACTGGCGCCGGAACTTCTGCAACGGCAGTGTTCATCTTGACCAGCTGGTCAGTCAACTCCGCCACGCCATCGTGATCGCCGGCCTCGGAGGCGGCGGCAAGTTGGGCCTTTAGCTGCTTCCGCGCATCATCCACAGCCCGCTGGGTAGCGACCGTGTGGCGCTCTTCCATCTGCTCGATGGCGCGCTGGGCGTCCGCAAGGGCCTGGCGAGTCTTAGCCGACTCGCTCTTCAGCGCGTCGAGTTCGGTATGCAGCCGCTTGTTCTGCTCGCGCACGATAGGGAGGACTTCCTCACCGCGGCGCACGTACACGTCAGCGTCGATAAAACGCTCGGGATCGCCCTTGAAACGACTGGGCGGAATCCAGCCCATGCGCTCGGCGGCGGCTTGGACTTCCGGCGGAGCGGCGCTTTCCACAACAGGTGCCAATTCTTGATCAGACATGCTCTGGCTCCTCGTGAGTGATTGCACAGAAAATGTCACGGTCGTTCACCAAGCGGTACATCTCGCCATCCGCCGGGCCTTTGACAATCGCGCCTGCAAATTGCGTGACCATGACACGCTCGCCCAAGCTCGCTCGCGGACTCGGCTCATCATGCCAGGCACTGGGGCCGATAGCCACCACCGTAGCGCGCATGTCCACCATACTCCCGCGGCCCTGGACAGAATCTGGCAGCACGATGCGAGCACCTCGGCGCTCCGGTTCATACTGCTTAATCAACACGGCCACTCCCCGAGGCTCCAGCCCCGACGGATTTGAGGTCATCTATCTCTCCTAAGTACGTTATATAGTCAAGGTCCATGACGAAGGCGTACCCCTTGCATGTACCGATATTGCCCACGTTTATCAGCGCGGTAGTACCGGCCTCATAATCCGTGAAGCTGCCACCTTCCCACGCCTGCCGCAGGGCTTCCCGCCGGCTGGAAAGGATTTCCATCACAGCCTGAGTCCCAGGATGCGATTTCCATTCGTTGAACTCTGCTTCGGTGAGGGCTCTCATGCCGACTCCTTAGACTTCTTAGCCTCGATCTTCAACTTGACTGCGGACAGCAAATGCTCAATCCGTGAATTGATGTGATCGTTTTCAGTTTTAACTCGCGAAATCTCCGCGTTGATCATGGCGACCTGAGCGTAGGCGGCCTCGGTCTGCGCACTCGCGGCCTCGTTCATTGCCTGGGCTTGCAGGTGCGCGATCTTTGCGTTGTTGAGGCGCTGCTCTTCTTGCAACTCCATGACGAATTGCTGCATTTGCGCCTGCAGGGCTTTGTCTTGCTCGGCCAAGCGGCCCTGGATTTTGGTTTCTTCCAGCACCACCTTGGGGTCTTTCGCCGGCGGCTGACCCTGGGTGCCGGGAAACACCGCAGGGATGTTGTCGATGCGCAGGGCCTTGAGGTAGCGAAGTTCCACCGCGTCGCGATTGTAGCCAGGGGTAGTCATCGCGGCTTGCTTGAGGGCCCCCGCCAGCTGCAACCGCATCGTGTCGCTGGTGATGTTGGGGTCCGCCACAGGTGAGACGCCGTCCGAACTGCCTTGGTAGTCATCCCGCGTGGCGCCGCCGGGCTGAGGCACATCCAAGGGAAGGAAAATTCCGTTCAACTTGAACAGCTTCGCAAACTCTTCCTTGCTTGCGCGCCAGATGCGCTTGAAGATCGCGGTGTAGATTTTCTGCCCCATCTCCACCATTGTTTGCATGGAGGAAGCGGGAGTGTTCTGGCCGGGATTTTCTCCCACACTGATGTCAGTCGTACCACTCACCCGGCTGGTGTAGTTGATCAGCAAACTCAACAGTTGAAACAGCACGTCCGAGGGCGCGTTGACGGGCAGCGGGTAGATGGACTTGCGCAGATCATCTCCGGTGGAATCCACACGCTTCCACTCGAACGGCGCAATGGTGTAGGTGCCGCCGCGAATCTTCGCTCCACGCCCGAGGAAACCTCCCGCCGTCGTCTGCATCGTCCCGGCATCCAGCAACATGTTGATGAGCGAGTTCACAGATTCGTTCAGCGGCCCGAGAAACACTCCGAAGCCAATGTCATAGATTCCGCCATCCGGGCTGGGGATGAAGGTCTTTTTAGTAAAGTACTCCATCGCATTGATGCGAATTATCTTGCCGTGGTTAGGTCCGGCGGCCACTCGCTCAATGTCGGACTCGCGATCAAAGCGAGTGACGATGCGAAGAACACGCTGGGAAGTGGATTCCAGCGTGATAATATAAGGCTCGGCGTAACCGTCGCCATCCAGGTCGAGGTTACAGTGTTGCTCAAGCATGAGCAGAGAGGTTGTATCATCCGGCGGCGGGGGAGTTACACCTTGCCTATTATCCTGGTGAATTTGTGCTTGGGAGGTCCGCGGGGCCGCGGCCCCCTGATACCAGGCTTCGTCAAGGCAGTCGCAGAAGATTCCGCGCATGACCTTCTCATAAACTTCGTTGCGGAACATCGGCAGCTTATGAGTCTTCCGCGGCGACTCTTCGACTGACTTGCTCCAGTAATCCAGCACCAGGTCTTTTGCCAGCACCAGTTCGCTCACATTGTGGCGGACGGAGGCGGAATAGTAAGACTTCTTGAAATTAGTGCCGACGATGCTGAGGTTCAGAATCGCCTTGTCTTCTTGCTCTTCCCAGGATTTGTCTTGGTAAAGCAGTTGCCAGCTCATATGGGCACTGATGCGCTCGGCGCGAGCTGCTTGCTCTTCATCGCCGCCGAAGGTGACGCACTTGACTACATCCGTCCCATTCACAATCGCAGGGTAGGCGCGCGCGTGGAACTGCATCGCGGCGATGGTAACCAGCGGGAAGGCCACGTTTGAGCAGCCGGGCCACGGGAAGCTCTTGTCCTTTTGAATCTGCAGCGCCAGGTCCATCCCGGCCTCGTTGCGCTTCATCCAGACTTGGCGTGACGCCTCATCGCGCAGATACCCGGCGTAGCACTCTTCGCCAATCCGGCGCAGGTCGGCCTCTTCAAACAGCTCGCAGAGGTTGGGCGAACTAATCGCCTTCTGGTTGAGGATGATCGGGCGCTGAATTTTTAACATTTAGTATCCAGTAACGGCGGAACGCCCATCGACTGTGCCTTTGGGGCGATTCCAGAAACCGCGCTCCATTTCCCAGTCCTCGTCGTCGAAAAAGTCTTCCGGCTCCACCTGCGTCAGGTCGTCGAAGCCGCGACTGAGCAGGGCCGCCGCGTCAAACTGGTCATCCAGAGTCGCCTGAGCAGCGCCACTGAAGCGTAGGTTTTCCTGCTCAAAGTCCGGATACCACTCAGCTTTTTTATCAAAGCGGCACTGGCCGGCACGCATCCGGCGCTGATACGAGCGCCCCCGCGTACCCTTGTCTTTGACGGGGAGAATCGCCTCGAAATTGATGCGAATGTCACGCACCTGCATCTCGCGGTAAACCATCGAGCGGACAGATTTCCAGATCACTCCATCTTCCACCCAGAAAACGTCGGGATTGTGGGTCACCTGGATACGGAACATCTCGTCAATCCATTCAGTGGGATCCCAGCGACCCTTGCGCACGTCAAGGAAATGAAGATTGTTCTTCACATCCTTGCCGCCGACGACGAAAGCGGTGCGGTTGGCCTTGTCAGCACGCGACACCGCGAAGTCGGCGGCTGCACAAACAACCTTATCACTCAAATAATCATCCTCTTCCATCGCACGGAAGTCGTCTTTTTTCAAGAAAGCGTCCGAATGGTCGAGGGGGTTGTTGAGGAACTCTTGCGAATACCCCGCAGAGTCGCCGTCTTCGATGAATTCCTGGCGGCGGGCGCGCAGATGGGCTTCTGTCCAGCGCTCCGGCCATAGGAGGCTGGAAAAATCGTCGAAGCTCGCGTGAGCTGCGTAGAATTGATGCTTCCAGGTGCGGTTTTTGCGCAAGCGGGATAGGAGAGAATCGTCATGCAGAATAGTTCCGTGCACGCGAATGCGACCGGACTTGCTCAAAGCTTGCTTCGCGGCGCGGAAAAACCAGATGCGAAACTTCCGGCGGCGGTCGGCGTTCTCTACCTGCTCATCATCTTCCATGTCATCACAGACAAGGAGGTTAGGCCGCTTCCCTTTCCACAGGCGGCCCCGAATACGCTGCTCAGCTCCGCGCGCAAGAATACGGAATTTGTATCCATCTGACATTTCGCAGATTACGTCAGTGTTGGAAGTACGATGAAAGCGCTTGACGCCGAACTCACGGCGGAGATCTTCGTTTTCTAGCAATTCTTCGGCAATGTTGCCAAGCTGCTCGGCTGCGCCATCCTCGGTCGAACTGACAAGGATTACATAGTCACTCTGGCGGAATAAGACTTCCGCCAGAATGTAAACCATTGTTAGCGCGGAAGACTTAGCATGATCTCGCGGCGCAATTACCATCGCAGAAGGCACGGGGGAGGCGTAGAGCTCCCAGGCCTTACGGTGAAATGCAGGGGTTGGACACAACTGATCATACTTTGGCGAAATGAAAGTCCCGCCAAAGCTTTCAATTAAATCAGCAGTCAATTGCACGCCGCTCACGACATAACTCCAATGACTGAAACATACCCCAACAGAGCGTGGCTGTGATAAAGACTCGTTTCGATTTGACACGCTAGCTTATATGTCACGCCGACCACACCACCTGTTAGTTCTTGCGAGACTTTTGCCCCTTCGATGACGGGGCTGCCAGAGAGGATTGCGGAAGGCGCGAGGTCTTCGCCAGAGTAGACATCTGTTGCAACGACCGCCCAAGGAATAGTTTCGCCGGGGCTGAGTTTGCCAGTGAAGTCAAAGACGACTGTTTGGTCTTGGATGGAGATTTTGGCATCGAAAATTACTCGGTACGTCATAGAAGGCCCCCGGCCAACGAGAGCGTTGACAACTGCGAAGATGGCGCTGCAGCGAAACGCCGGGGGCCAAAATAACCGCCATTTGGGAGGTAAGGTCCAGATACGGCGGGGACACCTTGGGGGCATCTAGGGAAGAGCTGGGTACGAGTGTCGAAACAGCCAAACAGCCGGTCTATCAGAGGGTAGGTGTGGGGCCGCCGAAGGGAAAACAAGGGCTGTGGGGTGCCGGGGGCAGGAGACAGGGAGCCCTGAACAGCCGCCGGGGGTGGGGAAAAGCCCAAAACAGCCGAATACCAAACAGCCAAACAGCCAAACAGCCGAATACCGGGAGCCGCCAACCACCTTCCAACACGGGCGCTGGCGACTGCGAAGTCCACGCTGTGGCGAAGAGGCTGGCGGCAAAGCAGGTTCATGGGGAGTCTCAGCAACCGCCGGCCATCTTGAAGTGCAGGCGCACCGGCTCGGCGGGGGTGGGGACGAACTCCTGGGCGGACTTCACCGGCACCAGGTTGCGCTCGACGAACTTGCCGCCTTCATCGTTGCCCTTGGGCATCCGAGGGGCGCGGACGGGCCGCGGGCTCTTGGGACTGGTTGCCATAATCAAGCTCCTTGAATCATCGTTGAAGAAACATCCACGACCTCGGCGGCCGCCGAAGCACGCACGCGAGATTGCAGATCAATCAGCCGGTTTGCCAACGCGGCCAGGTGATCGCCCTGGGGGACCTGGGCCGGCGCCGCATTCCCTCCCACGCCGAGGGCCTTCGCGCCCAGCTCCACCGCCCGGAGCACCACGTTGTCGGAGACCTGGGGGGCCTCCAGCTTCTGCTTCAGCCGCTCGAGGCTCAACAGGGTAATGCCCTTGAATCGCTCCTCCACGCTGGCTACCAGGACTGGATCACAGATCTCCGCGCGGCGGGCCGCCAGGGCGCTCTGCCAGGCGTCACTCGCCATCACGTTGCTTACCCACCCGACCGAGTAGCCGTAACGGGCCGCCAGGTCATTCTGCGTCACGCGGGGATTGGCGATGATAAAGTCAATCATGTCGGCGTGGCTGTACCCGACCTTATCCAGCCGCCCCATCGTGGGGGCCAGGGCCCTCTCCCCCATTACACCAGCATCCATCGCAGTTCTCCAATCCGCGACCGGGCGGCCAGGAACCCCCAACCCTTACCCGCATCACCCCCATTGGACCCGCGCTCCGGGAAAAAGTTCCCCTCGGCGCCCCAGGCGGCGGCCGGCGACCGGGCGGCTGGGTCATCATCCCTCGGACTATGGGGGGATAATTCCCTCGAATTACCACCGGCACTAAACTATAATACGGTGCATTTCATCCTTTTTTACCTCGCGCGCGTTTGCCCCCCGCCCCCTTGATTCAGGGCAGGCGGCGATGCCGAGGGCCGCCGGGGCTGAATGCGAATCATTATCAGTTCGGTTCGCGTTGGATCACCGGCGGCTGAATGCGAATCATTATGATTCCCAGTTGCGCGGGATGGACGCAAATGTAACTGATTGTAACAAGTGGAACGATTCCCGGATGCTTGCATCCAATGAATATGGGCAATGAAGCCCAACCCGCCGAGGGGTTTCTCGGATTGATAGGAAAGAGGACGATATGAAAAAAGTTATTAACACAGCTGCGCGCTCGGTCACCTTCACGTTTGATGGGCTGGAATCCATTACCATGCACGCGGAAGCGATGTCGGCAGCGAACTATGACTACGCGGTGCTGCATGGGTTGGCTGCGCGGATTGGTGACGTGGCAGCGATCCAGAAGTCGGCGGAGAATAACTTCACCGTGACGGAGGCCATGCGCCGAGCGGAAGTGGAAGCCTTGGTGAAATTCTACGAGAATAAGGACAACCTCGACTGGAACGTGAAGACGCGGGCGGCCAAGGTGGTGTTTAACCCGGTCATCCAGCGCATTGCGGAGAAGAAGCAATGCACGTATGAGGAGGCCGCGGCGTGGTATAATGAGAAGCTGATGGCGGAATTGGACGCGATGTAAAGTCCAGACTGGTGCGGGTTATGAGGCCGCACTGGTCCGGGTTTTCCGGTGATTGAAAGGGGTTATCATGGCACAACATCTGATGAGTGAAGCGGAATTGATCTCGACCTTGCGCGCGATGCACAAGCCGGAATTGATCGACAATGACGGCGAGCTGGTGTATGAAGTCTGGAATGACGGGGAAGTGACGTTGACGAAGGCGGGCGGATTGTACGGGCAGCGGAATTTGCATATGATTGCATCCGGGGATTCCGGGCTGGCTTTGCCGAGCGACAGCCTGTTTCCGCGATTCAAGCATTCGCGGATTGTCGTGGAAAGTCACGAAGAGGCTATGCTGGCTCGCGGATTGATTTTTGGGGAAGGGCCGGCGAAGGATCGTTTCGCGGGCGGCTGGTAATCTGGCAGGTAGATGGGCGTGACAGGCCTATCGTCCGGCAATGTTGTCAAGGTGGACAATGAAAGGAGCTATGATGCGCAAGGACAGCACAGGGTACTCGGCGGTGCGGCCGGACTGGGATAAGCAGGATTGCTCGGTTCGCGCCCTCGCCTCGGCGGCTGGGGTGAGTTACGAGACGGCCTCGGCGGCATTCTCAGCGCGGGGGCGACGGCTGGGCAAAGGCACGGAGGTTGAACTGTCGCGGCGCCTCTACGAGGAGGTGCTGGGGATGAAGCGAGTTACGCTCGCGGAGGGAATGTTGCTGGGGGATTTTGCGGATCTGGCGAGGACAGGCAGCTTCATCATCCATTCGCGAACTCATGCCTTCGCGCTGGTTGAGGGCGTGGTGCATGACTGGGATGCTAGGACTAGTCATCCTCGGACGAAGATTGAAGCGGCTTGGAAAGTCACGGAGCTCGCGCGAGGGAAGATGAGGAAGATGGAAGGGCTGATGAAGGAGCTCGGCGCGTGAAAGGGCCGCGGGGCAAAAGGGCCGGGGCGGGAAAGGGCTCGGCCTTTTTGCGCTTGGGGATTTGCTATTGTCTGTCAACGGTCTTCCGTCTGTCTTTCTTCTGGCTAGCTGCCACTGTCCACTAACCGGGGTTATAAAGGACGCGGGGAAAAGGACTCTAGAGAGTTTATATATTTTTTTTTCTAGATACATATACATCCCTCGAACCTGTCCTCGGGAACCGGGGTTGATGGACAGTGGCAGCAAGATAGACGGTAGATAATGGGTAGACCATTGATAGATCACAGCTGGAAAATAGATTGAAACACTGCGGAACTTTCGGCCCAGCTTTGAATCAAATGGATATGCGGGTGATTGTGCTTGCATGAAACTAGGAGAATGGTTATGGCGAAAGTACTGTCGGCAGCGCAGGTGGAAGAGATTCACCGGATGCGGGAGGTGGTGGATGACTGGGGTACGCCAGTGCATTCGGGGGAGACGATTGCAGATGCGCTGGGGGTTAGCTCGTCTACGATCTGGAGAGTGTTGAAGGGGAAGGCGGCGTATAAACTGGCGAAGACCGGGAACGGGCAAGTGGAGGCGAGGTTTCGGGCGATGGAGCTGGATGCGTTGAAAGCCGCCGACCAGCAGCGACCGGACTTGGAGGCAGCGGCGGAAGCCAGTGCGAAGAAGATGCTGGCGGCCCTCGAGCGTCAAGGGGCGGCGAAGGAGCTGACGAGTCCGGAGGCGCAGGCGAGGGCGAAGGCGTATGGGGCCTTTGACGCGGATGAGCTGGGTACATGATCGAGGGGATTATCCCCGCATAACTCGACGGAACGTGGAACACCTGATGAACACACATACTGACACGTTTGAAGACCTGCCGCCACCTCTGCGCTCGGCCGCCAGGGACTACGGCAGGGATATGGTAGCGCTGGTATATAACAGCGGCATGGCTACGGAGGCCGCGAAGAGGCTCGTGGCGGTGCTGGGGCAGGGGAATCCTGGCCTGTCGGCGCTGCAGATGATCGCCCAGGCGTTCAATGAAACGAGTACGGCGCTGGCGAAGGTGCGTGGATGGAGCGCCAAGGCACTCAATGAATGCGAGCAGTCGATTGAGCTCGGCTTCGCCAAGCAACAGGCGATTGTGGGGAGCGATGGAAAGGTGATCCAGAGCGCGAATGCGCCCAAACAGGGGCCTCAGGGCCAGGGGCATCATTGACCCCAGCCGCGCTTGCGTGGAAAACCCGCGGACAATGAAGTGCCCTTCGATCTATGGAACGCTCGGGGGAAGTTCGCATCTAATGAGCATGGGCGATGGTTGGCCGCCCGCTTAGCCAATCGCAACTGGAGAATGAAAGTGGACTATCTCAACATCGGATCGACTCCCCCGGAGGAAGACTGCCTCGGCGTCGGACACGCGCTGGCGCGGAAGGAGACAGAGATTTATTGCAGGCAGCTCGAGCGAGAATTCCCAGCCGGGAAGTTCAGCGTCAAGGGCTTCGACCATGACTTTGGACGTTACCATGAAGTCGTCGCGTGGTACGGGGAAGAGTTGGATGTGGCGACCAACGAAGCCGCCTTTGAGGCCGAGTGTGGCCGCGGGGAGTGGGATGAGGAGGCCCTCGTGGAACTCGCGGCCGCCGGGATCAGATCATGATCCGCGTAGCAATCTGTCTCGCAGGCGCCCTCTTCGGCGCCCAGGCGCTGCAGGACCAGGCGAAGGAACGGGAAGTCTGGGCCTGCCTGGCCGAGACCCCCGACGTGACGGACTCGAACGTGGAGGAGGTGTGGAAGGCCTGCAAAGCCCTCGTCGAGTATCGCCGCCGGAGTGGGAGGTGGCTGTGAGCCCCAAGGCGCGGAGGGAGTTGGAGCGTCGCTTGCTGGATGCCTACGTCGAGGAACTCCGCAGCTATCGCGCCACCTGGGCACTTCCCGCCTCCCGCACAGTGCATTTGAATGCTTGGGCAGCCGCCCGAGCGAAAGTTGATCCAAAGAACCTAAGGAAAACATCATGAACTTTATTACCGAGCTTTCCCGCCTGTGGAAGAAACCAACGGCGCTTGAGATTGCCATCCACGACCTTGAGCAGGCGAAGCGGGACTATCTCGTCGCCATGCAGCACAGCGAGTATTACGCTGCACAGGCCAGCTACAACGACAGGCTGATCGGCCGCCTGTCGAACTACATCAAGGAGAGCACCGATGGATGCTAAAGACTACTCAGGATATGCAACACTGCAAGTACCTCCGCTGCCCAAGTGGAAGATGACCCTTGCGGATAGCGACGAATTTCGTTTCTTTACGCAAAATGCACCGAACTCCTTTCACCGTTGGATGCAGCGTGTCTTGCTCGGGATTGTCTGGGTGCGAGTGAACAAGGAGAGCACGGAATGACCACCGTGAAATGGACGCAAAGGCACGGAAGCAAGTCGCACCGCATCACCAGCGGTGAAGTGATCGATAGTGCTATTGAAAACGCACCAGACTATCACGCAGGAGAGTTGGAAGCTGTTGTAGCCAGACTCAATAAGCTGCAGCAGGTGGTGGTTTCGCTGGTTGAACTACTGCCTGTCGAGGCGCAGCGCCGCGTGGTATGGGAACACGGGTTCAACTACGAGGAGAGCACTGATGCGTGACCACAAGGGCTACGAGGTCAAGGACTCGATGGATTGGCAGGACAAGCTCATCCTGTGGGCCTGCGTCATCGTGGTGATTCTGACCGTGATGCTGGGAGGGCTGTGATGACCTCATTCAATGAACGACTCAGGGCCGCGATGCTTTCCGATGCCGAGGCAGCAGAGAATAAACGGCTTCGTGCAGCGCCAGCAACTGCACCAGATGATCGAGTGAAAGAGCTTAAAGCCGAGCTTGCCGCCACCGAGATAGCCATTGCAGAGTACCGGCAGCAATGCCTTGACAACGCGACTGAAATCGCCCGACTTCGCTCCGAGTCGGAGGAGCGCTTGCAAAACTGCGCTGCGCTGGTTGCTGAGATTGAGTCCTTGCGCTGGACGGTGAAGGATGCTTTGGAATCACTTGACAACGGCATGACCGCAGACTGCCGCGCAACACTCAGCTCCGCCACGAAGGAGACACCATGACCACCATCACAACAAAATACAGGAACCCGCAGATGCAAAGAGCGTTTGATGGAGTGCTTGCCGCCGCACGGGCGCACGACAGGGCACTATTTTCTGAAGACGGTGGAATGCGTCGCGGTAGTTCACAGGCATGCGGGTTTTGGGATGGATACCTTGGGAAAAAGGCTCATACCATTCAGCCCGGCTCGCTTGCTTCTGCGGCGTATGCAGCGGGGAAGCAATTCAAAAAGGAGCAGACACCATGACCACCATCACTATTGAACGAAGCTTGCTTGAAAGACTGTATCTCTACTGGCTTGAAGATGCAGACCCTCATGAACTGGACGAATTCACAGCGCAAGTTCGCGCCGCCCTTTCAGCGCCAGCAACTGCGCCGGCCCAGCCAGCGCCAGAGCGCAAGCCGATGCCTATCCTTGAAGTTAATGCGCGCTGGGAACAGTCCGTGCTGGACATAACTCGCCTGCAATACTATCAAGTTGTCCGCGAAGTCGAAGCCTTCCACGGCATCACGGGAGGAAAGCCATGACCACCATCAACATTAACAAGCTGCTGCTGGAGCAGGTCCAAGATTTACT
>ERZ650304.785-NODE-785-length-14101-cov-12.521074_pt1 | contig 14101 bp, 17 predicted proteins | sample MGYA00376240_ERZ650304 | MGnify/ENA primary metagenome ERZ650304 (study PRJEB26733, sample SAMN07839271) | wastewater metagenome | biome: small river; feature: stream; material: water | place: USA: North Carolina | collected 2016-03-01 ...
GCCCGTCGTCCGAGCCGAGCCACCATGACCAGCCCTGCCCCTCGAAGCTGTTGGGTGTGGGCTTGCCGAGACACGGCCCCGAGTAGATGGCGTTCGCCAGCATGGTCAGGTCGCTGACCGCGGTCGGGTCCATGTACGTTGGCGTGATGACGAGGTGCTGAAACTCAGTGATCGCCGCGAGGGTGGCGTAGGGGGTGTTCGGTAGGAGCTTGAGATCCCACGCGCCCGGCTTCATGAGGTACTCGGTGATCATCGGACAACCACCGAGTGGCGCGCGGAGGTGACGCCAAAGAACTGGTTTCGCAGGTCCGTTGCTTGGTTGGGTGCGGACGCCGTGGAGCCGTTCAACTCAAGGCCAAACCCGATAGCACCAGACGCCGCCGCGGCCGTCAAGTAGAGACCGCCATTGACCAGATCCGATGTGAACGCGCCCTGCGAGCAGATCACAAAGCGGTTTCCGTTGGCGTCATCTGCCGTGCGACGAATGCCACCCGTGATGGCCGTTGCACCTGCGGCTGCACTTGTCTTCATGCCGACGTCGCCCGTGAGGCCAGAAAACAGTTGCCACGACATGGTGACCAGTCGGGAGCCGCGAGCAATCGCCAGGGTGTACGAACCCGAAGCGCTGGTGCTGCGGAGTTGGACCGCGGCGGACTCGGGAGAGTTCCGCAAGATGGCTGGCGTGTAGTAGCCCGCGGTCGCGTCGCCCGACACGGCCAATGTCACGGCCCCCGCGCCCGAGGTGGTGAGGAAGCTGGCACTTTCCCATGCCGCACCCGTCCACACTTCAACAAGGAGGTTTGTCGTGGCCGTGGGCGACACCCGCACCAGGCCGTTCGACAGACGCCAGTTGCCAGCCGTGGCGTTCGGGATTTGCGCGCCCATCACGGGCCAGTACGTGGACCCGTACAGAACCTCTAGACGGCACGCTCCGTTGTAGAACGAAGCGGGTGGGACGTAGTAGGTACCCGAGGCGGCGCTAGACGGCGCGGCCTTGAGCCAGGGCACAACGTAGCCGCCGCCTTCCGGCGTCTGGATGTTTGAGCCAGACGCGCCAAGCGTGGAGGAAAAGTCCGTGTCAAGGTAGTAGCCAGCGGCAGTCGAGACGCTGGACACAAGCATGGCTGACGGTGCGGCAATACCGAAGGTGTTGGTGCGGACCGCGGTCGCTGCTAGGACTTCCATCAACGGGCGCGCATACCCTGCGATCAGTTTCGTCAAGGTTACGGAGTACTGCATCCGCCCCTGTATCTCCATCAGCCCCGGCTCACCGTTCACGCTGACCGAGTTGACGTAGTAGTAGCCGTCCCAGTTCGGATCAACCGAGAACGTGCACGGGAACACCTGCTCGTCCGGGTTGTTCATCAACCCGAGCAACTGCTGACGCAGCGCGTAGGCGTGGTTCGTGTCGTTCGCCGTCGTCGGGTTGATCCAGCCCGAGATGGTCAACTGGTCCCCGGACCATGACGCACGCTGCGGGTCGGACGGCAGGGAAGCGCGGCCAAGAGTGAAGCTCATCGGGTGCCCCTGTTCAACTGGTCCAGCGCGTTCTTGAAGGTGACGAGCGTCTGCCGGTCAATCTGGAGGATCACGTCACCCGTGCTGCGCGACGGGCCGTCCAACGACTCGCGGCCACGTCCCTGGTGGCCCCCGCCGCTGTTGCCCGTGCCCGGCGAGGATGGCGTGCCGGTCGGCGTGCCTGTGCCGCGGCCCTCTAGGGCGTTGCGGAGCGCACTGTCAGCGATCTGGCCTTCGACAGTGACGAACAGCTTGCGACCAGCAAACCACTGCTGTAGCTGGGCGAACATCTTGTCGGGAGCAGTCGGGTCCAGGTTGGTAACGATGTCCGTCACGGCCGATTCGGGGATGTTCCCGATGGCTGCCGCATAGTCCATGACCGACAACTTGCTGTCGTCGGTGACCGCGGCCACTTCCTCCATGTAGCGCGCCGACGTCTCCGCCGACTTGTCCGACTTGGCGTAGGCGTCAGCGAGTTCGCGCAGGCGTGCGGCGTTGTCCCGGAGGTGCATCTTCAGTTCTTGCAGCGACTTGTCGCCCGAGATTTCGTCGTGCAGCGCCTTGACTTTCGCCGTCGCCTCGGACACGCGATCACGCATCTGCGCGGCCTGGTAGGCGGCGGCTGCCTCAGCGGACGCGGTCGCCAACATCGAGTCGTGAAGATCGTGCCCGGCCTCCGTCGCTGCCATCGTCGCGGCCGTGCCGTGTTCCGTGCGCCACTGAAGATCCTGCAGCGCCTTCGTGAAGTTCTCCGTGGTCGTCTTGCCGAACAAGGTTTCGTCGCGTGCGTCACGGATCGCGGCGCCGAAGTCACCAATATTCTCCACGACCGTGGGCACGAGCCGGACGACTTCAGCAAAACCGAGAGTGATCACGTCCAACCCCAGGCGGCCGAGCGAGAAGCCGTGGAAGTTGATGTTCGACACCTTCGAGATCGCGCCCAGCACCTTGGCCAGATCCGTCAGGGCCGGCAGCAGATCCTTGCCGACCTCCATCGCCAGATCGCCAGCGACGTCCTTGAGGTCTTCCATCGTGTCGCGAAACTCTCGGGCCTGCTTGACGTCCTTGCCCGACATGATCTTGGCGTCGCCGACGCCGTTGAGCTTCGCCTTCAGCTGGTCGACCGACATGCCAACGAGCTCGGCAGCGTCCTTCCAGCCCCGGCCGAACAGCTTGGCAGCGGCCTCCGCACGCTTCGTCGGGTCATGGATGGCGTGCAGCGCAGCGATCGCATCGAGCAGCGTTGCGTTCATGTCGACAGTGCCATCGTTGGCGTGCTGCACCTCGATGCCGAGCGCCTTGAATGCCGCGGGCGTCTTGCCCAAGTTCTGAGTCATCTTGCCCAGCAGAGAACCAAGCGTCTCGGAACTGATGCCGAGGTCACCGGTCACCTCGATGAGCCGTGAGGCTTGTTCGGTGGTCAACCCGGTCTGGTCAGCGAGTGCGCCCACCTGGAGGGCAAGTTCCTCCGCAGCGGTCACGGCCTTGTAGAGCCCGGTCGCGATGCCGCCGCCGATCGTCGCCATACCCGCGCCTGACGTGGCGAACTGGGTCATGCTCTGACCCACCGCACCCAACCCGGCCTTGAACTTGCCGATCCCACCTTCAGCCTGCGCGATGGACGTGCGGAAGTTGGAGATGAAACCCTTCAGGCCCGTGTTGGCCCCGTTGGCGTCTACGTCCAGAACGACCTGCAAACGCTCCCTGAAGCCCACTCAGCCCTCCTTGAACGTCTCGCGCATCACTTGATGCAGCTCGTTGGCCATCAACTTGGGGAACTCGTCCGCGATCTTGTTCGCAGCGTCGTCCCACGTGCCCTTGCCCGCGGTCGCGCCCATGCTCCGATTGACCTTGCGGTACTTCTGGCGCACGTCGCCGGTCTTCTTGGACTTGTACGTCCCCGCCGTCCGTCGACCGCCAGCCTCGTGGGCTTGGCGACCGTCGTTGAGGACGCGCATTGGACCCGCGGCGGTGGGGGCGATTGCCACTCCGTCGCGCTTGACGACCTTGCCGACTATCTCAATCGGCGCGCCACGCTTCCAGCCCGACATGGAGTGGTCGCCAATGGACGCGGCAACCGCGTCGCCCACCAGAGGGGCGAGCTTCGCGGCGGCGCGTTCCAGCTTCGCGGCCTTGTGCGCGTCGAACTCGGAAGCCAGCTTGTGCAGCTTGCCTTCCAGTTCCTTCGCGCCGACGATCACGACGTGAGGCGACCGGGGAGGCCCGTGGGCTTCAGGGTGATGGGCGCGGTGCCCAACTGGCCCACCGAGTACACGTTGCCATAGCCCAGGTTGATGACTTGCATGACCGTTGACGGGTTCGTGGCACTGCGCGCCGAGCTGGTCGGCATCAGGTCCACGTAGAACGTGGTGCCGAAACCGTAGGTGCCACCGAGGCCGAAGTAGGCGTCGGTCTGCGAGGCAGCGAAGTCACTGTTCAGTGGGGCGATGTCCAGCGTGGCTTCCTTCAGGCCGACGAGCATGGCCTTCCAGCCGCCCGAGGCGAAGTTCGTCCACTCGATCTGCTCACCGTTCAGGTTGACGGTGATGCCGGTGAACAGCGCGGACACGTCGACGCCCGTGTTCAGGGTGCCCGAGACGGTCTGCGTGCCCGGCGAACCGGGGGCGGTGCCGGTCCATGACGTGGACACTTGGATCTTGGTGGAGGTTACAACGAGAACAGCCATGTGAGGCTCCTAACGGGGTTGGGGGTCAGGTGGTGGTGACGCCTGCGGCGACAATGAAGGTGACGGAGGTAAAGCCGGTGACGGTCCAGGTGGTACGCATGTGCGTCTCGCCAGCGAGCGCGCCCGCCAGGGAGGTCTGTTGGGAACCGACCGCAGCGAAGGCGCTGGACGTGATCCGGTCGGTCGGGGTGGTGAATGACCCGTTGTCGTCGGTCTGCACCTTGAGCGTCAACGTCCCCGCGCCCGTGACGGACAGAACATGGAACGACGCGTACAGGGACTGCGTGGCGGTCGGCGTGGTGAACGCAACCGCTGTGCCGGTACCGGAGGCCGTGCGGGCAGCGGACGGGTGCAGCAGCGACCCGCGGACGATCTTGCCGTTCCCGGTCAGGCCGATTGACCAGTCCGATACCTCACCGAACTTGAACCCTGCCGGGAGCTGCGACGAACGAACGCCAGCACCAAAGAACGCCGGATCGGCGGCGGTCGTGCCGGGGACGCTCACGCAGTAGGCGGACGATGCACCGAATCCGGTCAGAGGGACTTGCACGTCCAGGCCGGTGGAGGCGAAGTCGTTGAAGCCCACCGCGTCGAGCGTGACCATGCTCAACCCTGCGGCGTATGCCTTCCACCCGCCGTTGCCAAGGGTGGTGTACTCCTTGGCTTCCGCGGTGGCGTTGAGGGTCAGCGAGTTGACGTAGCCGACCAGTTCGGTGGAGTCGAGCGCGATGCTCGCGGAGGTGGCAACGAACACGGTCATGCCTGCGGCTCCTTCTTGAAGTGCTTCGGGTTCGCCGCGACCACCGGGTCATCCGCAAACCAGCGGGAGTCCTTCGGGACTTCACCGAACGACGGCGACTCATGCGCCTTGATGCAGACCACGTACTCGATCACGGGTTATCCCTTCGTGCGTGCGTGTCCACGTCGAACGACGCGGAGAGCCAGTTGCGGGAATCGGTCTCGCTGGCCTGGAACCAGCGCGGCACCGTCGACCCGCCGATGGCGAGCGTTTCGATTTCCCCGCCGAGCGTCGGGTCCGCCAGCAGCGCGTCGAGCACCGACTCCGCATTCCCGGACGACAGGTACTTGTCCATTGCCTTGGCGGCGTCGATCTGCCCACCCCCGCAGCGCACCTCAACGGTCCACCCGGTGAGGCACAGCGCCCCTTGTGCGCCAGTGAAGGTGCCGTGGTAGCCGACGTAATGCCCGTCCACTAGCCGAGGCATGACCAGGACCGCGTTCAGTTCCGGGGAGTCGGGCGGGTAGCCGTAGCAGTTCGCCGGCTGCGTCGACAGGTCCAGCGCGGTTTGGATTTGCAACGCGATCGCGTCGCGTTGCGCGCCGAGGTCCAGACTCATACCGGACCACCTGCACGGGCGCGCGTCAAGCGTTGCAGCAGCGCCGCCACCTGGCCGTTGTCGCGCACCCGGAACGCCGCGTAATCGCTGAACCCGATGACGCCGTTACGGATGTCCTTCGCCTCCAGCAGGTCGGCCGACAGGATCTTCGTCGCCTCCGTGTACCGCTTGGGCAGCGAGGCCCAACCCCACGTGCCAGTGACCGAGACGGACGCCTCACCGGGGGTGGCTTGCGGCCAGTAGCCGTAAAGCAGCCGAATCCGCGAGTAGGGCACTGTGCGCCCCGCGTAGTCGCGAGCGCCGACCGGCTCCAACTGGTACGCCGACGCGTCCAGGGTTGTGCCGTAGGCGACCACCGACGTGACTGACGTGCAATCGTCAATCTCCAGCACCGTCGACATGTTCGACACGGGAGCGAACAGGCGAGCGGTGGCCGAACCGGCGACCGCGAACACGCGGCCCGTCCGGTCGTCAATCGCTTCTTCGGACGCGTCAATGGCGGCTTGGATCACGTCCGTGGGCGGTTCCGTGGGCGCGTTCTTCCAGATACGCCAGTCGGCTACGGACAGGTTCGACATGGTTACCGGCGACCGCGCTTGACGGTTGCCGTCTCCACCGCGGGGGCGGCGTCCTCCGGTGCTTCCACTTCGGGGCCGACCTCGACGCCGAGGGCGCGGATCGCGTCGTCGACCTGCGCCACGCGGGCCTTGAGGCCGCGGCGGACGTAGCCCTCGCGCTCGGTGAGTAGTGCTTCGATCATGGACATGGGGTGCCTCCTTGCGGCACCCATGCGGGGCCGCTAGATCATTCGGAGTTGTTGCCCGCCGCCGTCTCGCTTACTGAGGTTGCAGCGAAGATGCGCGAGCTGGAGGTTTGTGAGATCATTGGTCCCGCCTACGGCAAGCGGGACGATGTGGTCGATTGACCCGTACAGCGGTGCGGGGTGCTTGAGCGCCATATCCACACGTCCGCCGCAGAGGCCACATCGGTAGTTGTCGCGGGCGGCGATGACGTTGCGGTCGAGAAGCGGGTCCCCCGGCTGCTTGGTAGCGCCTGCTCGCTTAGCCATCTTGCGGGTCACGTTGTGCGCCGCGTCAGAGCACGCCACCGAGCAGAACTTGGCGTCGCTTCGCATCGAACGAGGTAGTTCCGCGCCGCAGTGCGTGCATGTCCTGTCGGGCTTTCGCGCGCCATTGCCGCGATGGCGGGACCGCGTGCTGGCTGCTTTGCATTTGGGAGAACAGAACTTGGATCTGGCGTAGGGGGTGGTGAACTCGGCGTCACACCAGATGCATGACGCCGTGCGGGCGGTGGTATAGCCACCCCGGCCGCGGTACCAGTCCTTGTAGCACTTCTTGCACCACGGGTTCACCCGACCCGTCACCTTGTCCTGAATGTAGAACTCGGTGACGGGTCGGGTTTCTCCGCACTTGGAACACGTCAATGTCTGTGGTCATACCGTAACTCCACCAGAATCACGGTATGACTAGAGGTCAGAACGTAGGAACGACGAGCCCTGTCCCCGCCACCTTCTGCTGGCCGGACGTGTAGCGGCGGAAGCTGTACGCCGCGTACCCGTAGACGACGAGCAGCACGCCGAGCGACGCCGCAGCGGTCGCTTCGGTGCGGATCATCAGCGGCGCGTTCGGGTCCTCCCACAGGAAGCACTCGGCCGCGTTGACGATGTAGATCTCGTCCTCGTTGGTGCCTGCGCCCAGGTTCGTGGCGATGTTGTTGTCCACGATGACGCCGATGCCGTTCGGAAGGATGCCGCGGACGCCCTGGTCGTAGCCGGTGGCGTAGTTCTGCCCACCGGACTGGGCGGCGTAGCCGGGCTGGCCGATGAACGGCCACGACGTGCCGACCTGCGACTGCATCCACGCCCAGCGGCGCGAGTGCATGACGGCGTAGACGCTGCCGGTGCCCTGGTCGAGCATGATCGCCTCCTGTGCCGACTGTGCGGCCAGGATCTTCGGGTACAGCTCGGCTGCGGTCGGGGTGCCATCGGTGTAGGCGATGGTGCCCGCGACGTTGGTCAGGCCGGTGGTGGCGTCGTTGATCAGCTTGCTGTCCAGGGTGGAGTGGTAGCCGCGGATCAGGTCGTTGAGTGTGATGGTCTCGGTGCCCACGCCACGGTCGATGGCCTGACGGGTCAGGGTCTGCTGGCCGGCGACGGTGAAGATCGACTCGGTGAGCAGGGTGTCATCGATGTTCGTCTCCGACACGGCCGAGCCTTCGGTCTGTGCCGCCGTGCTGGTGGCCGTGGTGACGCGCGAGATGTTCACCGTCATGCCCGTCTCCGGGAGGTCCTGCCGGTTGCAGATGTTGGCGAACGGGCGTGCCGCCTTGGCTGCGGGGGCAACGAGGTCCGTCAGGTACTGCGGGACCACCAGGCCGGCGAAGGCCGACGTGGTGGTGGCGGCGCGGGATTCGACGGAGGCCAGGGCGTTGGCGCGCTCGATGCGCTCTTCCTTCATGTGGCGGGCGAGGCGTTCGCCTGCCTCCCAGTCGTTGCTGTGACGCGCGATCACGTCGGCCAGGAAGTGCTTGCCCTTCGGGTCGTTGCCCGGGTTGTAGGTGCGGGCTTCGCTCTTGACGTGTGCGGCCTGTGCGGGCGACTTGGCGACCGCTTCGTAGCGGCGGGCCTCCATCGCTTCCAGGTCGGCCACGCGGTAGGCGATGGACTCGGGGTTGTCCTTGTCCAGCTCGGTGTCGAGTGCCTTGATCTTGGCGCGGGCTTCGACCAGCTTGGCGGTCTCGTCGGGGGTCAGTTCGGAACGGCCCTCAGCGACGGGGGCAGCGGTGATGGCGTCGAACTCGGCCTTGGCCGCGGCGCGCTCATCGATCTTGGCCTGCAACTTGGCGCGCAGGATGGTGAGGAAATCGGACATTGTTGTCTCCTAGGGAGTCGTCGGGGTTGTTGGGTGACGGCTGGCAGGTGGACAGCAGGTGCGACCGGGTGCCCCGTGGGGCGGCGCGGGCGGCGGCGTGCTTCCGGCGTGTTGCCGGGGGTCTCAGCCGAGTGATTCGGCCAAGGCGAGAGCAAGGGCGAGGGACATGCCGCCGCGGGTGCTTTCGGTCTGTGCGGGCGCGGAACGCAGCCCGATGATGGTTGCCGGGTTCGCCGGGTACGTCACGGCGGACACGTCGAACAAGCGCACTTCGGTGATGAGTCGCTCAGTGTAGTCGGCGTTCCATTCCTGGCGCATCGCCATGAACGCGAACGACATCTGGTCCACGTCGCCGCGTTCCAGCGCCGAGCGGAGTTCCTGCGCGGTGGGGTTGGACAGATCCAGCGCGGGGCACTCCACGCGTAGGCCGAGGTCATCGGCCTCAAGGGTCATCGTCTTGGACTGCGTGCGGGCGAGCGGCAGCCCTTCATGGTTGATCAGGAACCGCACGTCGTCGCGTTCGGCCAGGCTCTTGGTGGCCGCGCCGCGGGCGATGGACTCGGACCAGCCGAACGGCGGACCGCCGGCCACGTCGTACCAGGTGTCCCACGTCGTGGCGTAGCCGGACACGTGGAAGGTGCCGTCCGCGTTGACACGCGATTCGATCTGGTAGCCGCGCGACTCCACGACGTTGACGCCGGAACGAGCGGCTAGGCCCGCGGTGATGAGCGCGGTGGAGTCGACCGCCAGGCGCTCGCGCACGGCATCGGGAAGGGAACGGGTGAGCAGGTCACGCACGGTGGCCTCCTTTGTCATGCTGCGAGTAGAAGCGCCACCAGTAGGGCGTCGAGGTCGATGGGTTCTTCTTGGCGGTAGATGGTCTGCCCGAACGGCACGCCGCCAGTCGTGGGCGGCGGGGGCGGGGGCTCGCCCAGGGGGCGGAGCAGTAGCAGCAGCGACACGGCACCCTCCTAGATGTACGAGGTGAGCACCTTGATCTCATTGGCTGCCACGGCGGTCGTGTCGCCGTCGGCTGCGGCTCCCGTGATGGACAGGCAGATCCCGGTGCCGAACCGCATTCCCTGCGACCCGAACGGGATCGTGACTACCGCGCCCGGAGGGACGGGGATGGTGAGCGCCACCGCGGTCGTTCCAACCGTGACGCTGGCCGAGTTGTACAGCTTCACGTACCGCGCGGCGGCGTTGGTGTTGGATGCCGTGATGGAGTACAGCGTGCCGGCCGACGCCTTGACGACCGTGCCGTTGGTGGTCGCGGCGCTGTTGACGATGGACGCGGTAGGCGTTGCGGGAGTGTTGGTGGTCGTGCCTGCAGAGGTGAGCGTGCCCGAGACTGGCTGGGTGCCGGTGACTTGCGCGCCCGGGATCGGCTCCGTTGCGTAGGTGCCGGGCTGGAACACCCACACTTGTGTACCGGAAGTGAACGCCGTGGCACGTACCCGAAAGTGCGACAGTCCATTGACGGAGAGTTCCCACGCATACGCGGGGGCCGCGCTCAAGGCGCCGGTTGTCAGTTCAACCGTGTTGGCATTCGAACGGATCGCCTGCACCACGAACCATGTCGTTGCCCCGTCGATAGAGCCTTCAAACGTGCAGTTGGCCCCGGCGAACGTGCCTTTGCAGTGGATCATCAGGTTCGAGTATCGGGACACGTCGAGTACGACGGTGCCGCCGTTGGCGACGATGTTGCCGCCACCGACAGAGACCGAACCGGGGTAGGTCGCGACCTTGAGCCGTCCTGTTTCTTCAAACACCAACGGGTGCACGTCGCCGTCAGCGGAGACGGGCGACGTATCTGCATCCTTGCGAACGCCGCCGATCATTTCCACGTTGCCGGGGGCGAACGCAGCATCAACGACCTGCACCGATGCCCCGGCGACCGGGAGGCGGTTCGCGGTGTCTACTTTCGTGATCGCCCCGTCCGCCCCGTATTCCAGCTTGACGTACTGGTGCTGGGCGGCGCCGTCGTCGTCGGACGCAACGGTATACGAGGCCGTCGATGAAACTTCTACATTGTCGGCCATCAGGACTCCGTGATCGTGCCGGACACTTCACGCCCGCCGACATTGAGCGAGACTGTCTTGGTGTGCGGGGTGTCGGGTTCTGGCGCGACGGTGACGAACACTTCCGCGGGGGCCACGTTCACTACCGGGGCGGGCCACGGCGGCACCGTGACCTCGTTCGCGATGTTGACCGGGGTCGGTTCGACTGTCACATTGACCACGGGGGCAGGGACATTCACCACCGGGGCGGCGACGTTGACCACTGGAGCCTGTTGGCGCATTTCGACCTGCACCGAATCAGGTAGGTGGAAGTGCATGTCGGGGGTGCCGCGCGTCTCTGGTGCCATTTGGCGGGCCTCCATCGACCTAGTTGACGCGGGGGCAGGTGTGCCAAGATCGCCGGAGGGGACCGGAAGCTCGGTGCCTGCAATCTGGTTGACAATCAAGCGGGCCTCGTCAGCCGATACCACGCGCCCGACGCCGAGGTAGACCTTCTGGATCGCCTCCGCAGCCGACATCGATTCCTTCGCCTTGACGCCTGCCCGCTGTTCGTTGGTCAGGGCTGGCAGGTTCTCGAAGCGGCGCATCTCGTCAATGTCCAACAGCGGCGCGCCCATCAGGTCGGACACCTCCGCAGCGAGCTTGTACGACTCATAACGCGCCTTCAGATCGGCACGGAGCAGTGCGTCGACGTTGTGCTTGACGTACCGGCCACGCGGGACCAGCGACGACAGCGCGGCTTCCAAGGGAACCAGGTAGCGGGGGGCGAGCGACAGGGCGATGAAGTCGGCCATGCGCTGTTCGCGGTTGGAGTAGGTGATCGATCCGCCACCAGTGACCGCGGAGCCGATCAGCTCCACGAACCCACCGAGGAAGATGCGGGCGATTTCCTCCACGCCGTAGCGTTGCGTCTCCAGGAACTGCGCCTCTTCAGGCGGGATCGTGACCTTCTCCATCTCCCACCCGTTGGGGAAGATCATCGGCTCACGACTACCGCGGGTGGCGTCCACGATCCGGGACTTGACGGCCTTCGCCTCATCCGGGCCGGGGTCGTTCGGCATCTTGATCACAACGGTCGGGTGACCGCCAGAGTTGAAGAACTGCGCGCCGAACTGCTGCGCTGCAAGGCTCGCGCCGATACTCAGCCGGTGGTACTCCACCGGGTTCAAACCGATAGGGCTACCGGGCTGCTGGAACAGCGGGAAGTGGAACAGGTCGCCATAGGGCCAGCGGGACCGTTCCTTGCCGTCGACATAGACCTTCCAGTCGAACCCGCCCGGCACCTTCTCGTAGTTCCATCGCACCCGGTCGGGGTGGATGGTGACCGCACCCGTGGGGGTGCCCATGTCCGCGCCGAGCAGGTCCGCATACGCGTTGCCGCGAGCAACCGCGGAGCGAAGGAGTTGGGCGCGGAACGCGACCGCGGTCACGGACGGGTCCGGGTCCGGGTCCGCGAACAGCGACGACAACGGGACAGCGAGCTGGTCCCCGCCGACCTTGCGGAACTCGTCCAACGGCAGCGACGAACCGACACCCGCGATCAGTTCCTGGCAGGCCCACACGGCAGAGTTCGTCAGCGCCTTGTCGCCGTTGACGACCACGCCGGCAGGGGTCATGCCGGAACGGTCAAGGATGGACTGCAACGCTGCAAGCGAAGCGGCACGATCCTCAACGGGAGCGGGCCGGTCACGGCGGAAGATTCCCAAGATCGGCCCTCCTTTCAGTACACGAAGAATTCAGCGGGCTTCACAACGGGCACCGTCTCCAGAGCCCTGAGCGCAGCGGTCGCGGCGAGTAGCGGGGTGATGTCCGTGCGGGCGGCGTCGAGATCCCATTCCCAGCCGTCGCCCACCTCGCGGCGGAAACCACCAGTACAGGCGTCCTCCAGCAGCAGGTCACCCAAGTGGCGGACCTGCTTGTCGGACACGGCGCGAACGAACGCGGCACACGCCGCCTTCCATTCCTGACCGTTCAACGGCATCAACTTCGCCCCAGCGTGCAGCGCTGCGGCACGCTGGATCTCCGGAGCAAACGCACGCGTCGGACCGTTGTTGCTGAACGCAACCGCGGCAGGCTTCCACCGCTCCACGAACTCGCGCAGCCTGGCTTCAAAGCGCCACAACTCGCCATCACGGACCAACGTCTCCACGTGTGCGAGACCGTCAGCCCTGCGGCCGATCACCACGAACGAACCGGACAAGCCGTTCTTCGACACCCCGACACCGATCACCGGGGGGCCGACAATCTTGGAAGCAGGATCGACCAACTCGTCAGACATCCACGCCTCCGGGTCGATCTCGGAAGGCCGGTCAGACTCCCCAAGGTTCGGGGTTTCCATCCACTGATTCAGGTAGCCGCGACGGAAGCCAGGAACACCAGGCTCGTACCCGTCCTCGTCCACCTCGTCCGGGTTGCGCTTCGCCTTCTCCAACCGGGCCACCAAACGGGCAAGCGTGATCGTGTGCCCCAGCGCCGGCAGATACTCGGCCCACACGCGGGGGTCATCCCACGCCGCGTCCTCCGGGACCGACCACTCGAAATATGCAGTGCGGCCATGGGACTTGCGCTTGCAAGCATCCCGCCCTGCGAGCACTTTGCGCCACAGGAAGCGGGACTTCCCGTTCCCCGCGGTGGAGATCACACACGTCTGAGGCGAACGACGGGTGACCGTCGCCGCGTCGACTGCCTGCTCCACCAGGTCGTCCACGTGCACGAACGCCTCGTCAATGACGGACATGTCCAGCACGTCACCATGCGATGAAGTCTCCCCCACCGCTTCGATCTGGAGATACGAGTCCGTGCCCCACAGGACATGCTCGGACCCGTTGTTCATCGACGGCTTGAAGTCCGTAGGTTTCACCGGACGAGCACGGGCATGGGCCACTTCCTTGAGGCCCGTCGCCCGACGAAGGGCGGGGATGAACTCACGCTCCAACTTCTTACGCGCCGACTGCCTCCGCTGCGCCAGGTACGTCACAGTCTGCGGACCCAACCGGCGCGCCATCGTCACGCACCGCCACACCATCAACGCCAGTAACAGCGTGGTCTTGCCCGACTGGCGGGGGACCGTGATCACTACCTCTTCGTAGAACAGCTCGCCCGTCTCCGGGTCAATCTCCAGCGACACATCCGCGACATGTTGCTGCCACGGCATCAGCGGCTTACGAAGCCGGCGCGCGACCTCTCCCACTTCGTGGCCGAGCGTTGCCCGCTCCAGATTCCTTGGCGTCCCGTACCGGGGCAAGATCAACGACGGTGGGGGCTGCCCAATCGTCGGCTTCGTCAGGGTCTGCGACAACAGCACGCCCCTTCACGATCAGGTCATCCATCACGCCACGCAACTGCGCCACCGCAGCCGACACACTTTTCGTCTTGCCCTTCTCGTCCGCAAGCTGCCCCATGTCGATCTCCAACGCGAGCGCATGACCGGCAGCCACCAGGACTTCCACCTCAGCGGTCGGATTGTCCAGCGTGAGCACCAGGCGCTTAAAGGCTTCACCAACGTCCACGGTCACCCCCGCGTGCATGATTCGTGCATGAACCCGACACGTCCGGGCAGGTCAGCGGGCCGATTCGGGCGGTGCGACCCCCATGAGCAGGTCAGAGAGAGAGACTCGGAAAGTGGAG
>ERZ650304.786-NODE-786-length-14098-cov-19.796411_pt1 | contig 14098 bp, 11 predicted proteins | sample MGYA00376240_ERZ650304 | MGnify/ENA primary metagenome ERZ650304 (study PRJEB26733, sample SAMN07839271) | wastewater metagenome | biome: small river; feature: stream; material: water | place: USA: North Carolina | collected 2016-03-01 ...
AACCTACCGTGATCTATTTGCAAAAGAAGCATCCCGGTTAAGTGGCAGCAAGTTTGAGGGCGATCCGACAATTGAGGCTGCAAACGGACATCCACTTCTTTTGAAGTATTACCAAAATTGGCTGAATTGTGAGGCTGAGTGAGGAAGAGATAGGTTTAGTCACGTCCGGGGATCAAAAAACTATTCAGAAGCTACTTGACCTGTATTTATACATGGTCAAGAGCCCTGTTTACGAGGTGGTGTTAACACTTCGTAGAACTATTGATAATTGGTGTGGCGAAATTGTTGAGAAGCAACCAAGCATTATTGGTAGCGACAGAGAACTTGACTCCAAAATAAAAGAGGTAGAAATGGTGCGCAAGCTACTACTTGACCTACCTCAATTAGTCCTTGACTGCGAAAAGTTGCAAGCAAAACTTACCGGGGACGACCTTGTTAATTTACAGCAAGACAAAAGAATTAAAGAGGGAGAGGATCGTCCCTTTAAGACAAGGCAGCAGTCATAACATTATCTCATGGCAGTATTCAGCTTTGAACAGGAGGACAATTACAGCAAGGATGTTCAGCATCTGATTGATACTTTTAATCCACCCCCTCCTAAGTATGAATACATACCTGTTCCTGATTTTCAGAAGTTCAATCATCCAAAATTAGAGGAGGATAGGTATTATGACATTGAGGAGCAAAGATGGCACGAAGGCTACACTAATCCTATGGGTGAGTTTGTGCCACCCAACCATTATTACCATATCCAGAACACTACCTTAAAGGATATTAATGGAAATGTGTTTAAACCTAAATGGAGAGATACCGATGAGTTGATGGCTCTTTGGTCGCTCGATTCAATTAAGCACGGAACGTCTGAGCTTGTTTACAAACGAAGAGAGGTAGGGGCAACCGCATTTTATTCCAATCAGGGCTTTTGGATATGGCGTATTAAACCCGGGTCACATTGTGCTTTTACATCTGGCAAGGGGCAGGCGGGTATTTCATCCATGTTTAATGACAAGATACTATTTACCTACAATCATTTTGATAAAAGGGTTTTAAACACCAATCCTGTCAGGATCAATAATAGCAAGACATCCACCTCTTTGGAAGTAGCAATGAAAGTCATGACTGAACTCGACCGTGTTGAAACTCGAACCAGTTCACTCATTGCCAGAGAAACATCTGAGAAGCCCGATAGTATTACCAACATTTCAGGTAACAGGGCTTTGTATGTATATGTGGATGAGGCTCCCCTTCATGAGCGATTGGAGGGTTTTATTGGCTCAATATTCCCGGTAATCAATCAAGGCCCGAAACGAACAGGGCTATTGGTTATGGCAGGGACAGTAGAGCCCGGTTTAACTACCGAAGCAATTGCTAATTTCAAAAAACTCATTGACCGTAGCGTGAACTTGAAGTTGAAGACACGGTTTTTACCTGTATGGATGGGAATGTTTACCAAAAATGGATGGAGCAATAAAGAAGCAGGATTGCAGTGGTATGAGGAGCAGGTATTGGCAGCGCAAGACTCTGGCGACTTTGTTTCTGCCAGAAATATCAGGATGCAGTACCCTAAAGACGAACAGGACATCTTTGATATGGCTTCAGGGACGATGTTTGAGGCTGACATTATTGAGATACTGAAAAGGCGCAGGGTAGAACTTGTTGATAAAAATGAGGAGGCTCAATACAAACTCGTACCAACCTCCAACTTTTATGAGATGATACCCGACACCAAACGGCGTGATCCTGAGAAGGAGGGCGGCTTTTGGATGATCGAACCACCAAGGCAGGGTGTTTCATATTACCAAGCCATTGATAGTATTGGGTCGGCAAAGAAAGATGGTGGAGATAAAGGGTCATGGATTGCATCTATTATATTTAAGGGTTACGACCCGGTTGACCCAAAAAGAAGTTATGAACCTGTGTGTATTTACTTTGAGCGACCTCAGACCATTGAGGCAGGCTATCGGAATATTGTCAACCAACTGCGCTATTACAATAAGTTTGATGGCGTGAAGGAGACGAATTACGAGACCAACGCATCAACTGGCAGTCACTTCGGTACGTACTTAGAAAAGGAAGGATTGTACACCAAATTTGCGAATAAGCGCAGGGATTTATCAGGGAAGGGTTATATTAATACCAAAAAGAGGGGCACGGCAGTCACCAAAGATATTCGGGAGTGGCAGGTGAGGCACGCCAATGTATTCCTTAGAAAATACGGAGCAAATATTCGCAGTTTAATGCTGATCAATCAACTGCTTTTAGATGACGAGAAAAATGCCGACATCAGAGATGCTTTTTTAGTCTTTATGACCTCTATTCCTGACTTTGACAAGCCGATTAAGCCAACCCAACCAAATAAGTTTAGAACCGAGTTGGTGTTAGTGCCTGACGGAAATGGTAGAATGGTATATCAGCAGCGCAAAATCGAGATTGTTCCTCCTCAGTTACAGGAAGATCAGGACGCTTTTTTAAACTTTGAGATGGAGTTGAAAAGGAAGTACACAACCGACAGCCCTTACCAAAAGGCAAATGGTGAGGAGCGTGAAAAGTACAATAGGTTAAAGGCATTGTGTGGCTATGCAAATTAAATCGGTTCGTAAAGGGCACGGGGACAAGTCGATATTATTTAAGGTCGGAATATTTAATATCCACCGAATAACCGAGGAACTAAAGGATTACATCTTTTTCCATGAGAAATCCGCTAAAATAGTAGTTTACAGGTGTTATAATGCCGATAATAAGTTGCTTTTTGAGATCGAGGCAGGGGACGGGCTGATATTAACCTATAAAGAAGGGTAGCCCATATATTCCCAAAATGACACATCAATAATTATTTTTTCCAATACTTGGAATCTTCCAAAATTGGGATTACATTTGTGGCATGGCAGCCACGACATTTGAAGTTCCGAGCGGCACGCTGACTTGGAACCCACCAAATGAACTCGTTACAGAACAACAAAAGACCCCGCAATGGTTTGGTAACTATGCGAGATGGGTCATTAGCACTTTTTACAACCAACCAACTGGCTCAGCTTTAGGCATTAACAACGCTACCAATCTCAATAATTTCGGCTTTGTCGATAATGTGGTTGACAATTGGCGGTATATGTTCTGTAAGCAAGAGAACCGTGATTTTAATTACGTCACCACCAACTTTAATAACGTAACGCTTCCTGCCGTTTGGATTAACGGAGGTAAGATTCCCCAATTGGTGGATCACTTGGGAGGTGTAATATTGGAGTCTATTGACAATATTGAGGTAACGGCTACCAACCTTTCGGACGATGCGCTTAAAACCAAACGGCTGCTTGGAGACAAGTTGATGGCAGAGTTGGAGCTTCGTGATCTGATTCGCCAAACGTTACCCCCGGGAGTAAAATTCCAACCCGTCAACGATCCGTCCTTGGATATTCAGGATGCCGATGACGTGGAGCAATATAAGGAGTCGTGGCAAGACACTTATGCTATTATAGCGGAGAAGATTGGCGAAAACCAACTTTTACAGGATAATTTAAAAGTGAAGTTTCAGCGTTCAGCTATTGAGCAGTTCGTTGGTGGTATCAGTTCTATTATGCCTGAGGTAATCAGCGGAAGAGTGGTAAATACCGTCATCCCTGCTTATGAGCGCATTTGGGACAATCGAACCGATGACCCTTATGGAGAAGACGCAATGTTTTGCGGATTTGTAAAACACAACGCTCCTTATCAGGAAATCATTCAGAAGTTCAAAGATCATTTGACCGATGATAATATACAAGAAATTCAAGCCTTAGCCACTACCGAACAGGGAAAAGCACAGGCTTGGTTTGAGTACTACAATGCAGGGTTTGGGTGCGGTAACAGATATTCTTGGTGGGCGAGAGATAACGTAGGAAACATGACCGTTTCTTATGCTACCGTCTATTTTATTGCACCGAGAACTTTCCCATTCCAAAAAATGCGCAACCGATTCGGTAATGTTCGTGTGCGGAAACTGGACGGAACGGAAACAAATGGCGATTGGTCAGGATATGATCTGCATCAGGTAACACTTATTGGGAATAAGTATGTGGTCAATGAAGGATATGCCCCTAATGTGCTGCGCAAATTTGACAATAAAGGCAAGATACGTCTCCCGATCATAAGTTTTACGGGTAACTACTCGATGGGTTTTGCGAAAGCGCTTGTTACCGACCTAAGACCCCATCAAAATGAGATTGACAGACTAAGTTACCTTATACAGCGAGAAACCTCGCAATCGCATGGCAAGAAGTATTGGGTGAACGGCAATAAACTTGGAGCTACGAACAATGTGGAGTTCATTAATGATCTCACCACGATTGGCATCCACGTAGGCACAGGAACAACAGGCGAGGTGGACGACCCAACCATTAATCAAAGAGCGGTGGAGTTAATCGACATGACGTTAGACCCTAACCTCAATCTACTTCTCGCATTGAAAGCAGAGCAGAAGCAGGAGATGGAGGAACGGGTGTCGGTGTCAAGGATCGCATTGGGGCAACAAGCAAATACGGTTGGTAAGGGTGTTCAGCAGAATACGATCAACCAAAATAGTTACGGAACGGCTCAATTGATGTACGGGCTCATGAAATTTTTCAACAACGTACTCCAATATAATGTCGATCTGAAACAAATGATATACAGTAGGACTGATTCAGTGGAGGAAGGTCTTTTGATTGGCGACTCTGGTTCAGAACTATTAAAGATACTCAATCCGAGAGAATTTGGTACGCAACCGCTATTGGTTTATATGCAGACCAATTCTATTTTGGATCAACAACAACGAGAATTTGTGCGCACCATTGCACTGTCGCAGGCGCAAAATGGAGGACTTGATCTGGTTGACTTTATCGAGAATATCTTCTTAGCGAAAACTGCAAAGCAAACCGTCCGAGGATTGAAGCGTGCTAAGAACAAGCAAATCCGAGAAGAAGCTAAAAAGGCATCCGCTCAAATGGCGGCAGAACAGCAATTTGAGGCAGCACAGACCGAAAAGGCTATTTATGGGGAAGGTGTTTTGATTCAATTGAAAGAGTTGAATGAGAATTTTAGGGAGGCTATGAAGTTGGCTACCACCAACCCTCAGATAGCGCAAGCCTTTCAGCAATTACAACCAACTATGGAGCAGGTATTAGCGACCATGCAGCCACCTCAACAGGGACAACCATCGCCCGATCAGGTGCAGACTCCACCGCAGCAGACTAATCAATAAACTACCATACAAATGGAAATCGTAAACGAAACAGCAACAACTCAAGCAAAGACAGACTTTTCAGCACACTTACAACAAGTAAATGCGCAGACAGATACACCAATTGAACCAGCAGCAGCCCCCGGCACAATCCCTGTGGTTGAGATCGAGGCAAAACCTGTGGCAGTGGCAGAAGAAGTTAAGGCGGAAGTACCAACCGAAAAGGTAGAAACACCAGTAGGAAACGCAGCCACTCCTACCACAGAAAAGCCAGCAGAGGTAAAGCCTGAACCGCTTGATTTATCTATCGAGCCTGCTACTCCTCCAACCGCCGCAAAGCCTGAGGTTTCAGCAGAGGTTGCTGATATTGTAAAAAGATACGAAGAACTCACGAAGAACCCACAAACCAAGTTTGTTTTGGATTGGGTTGCAAGTGGAAAAGATATTACGGAACTACCAAGCGTGTTCAAAACAACTGACTACTCTAAATTAGATGCCGAAGCCCTTACTCACAATTTGGGACGGGAACTAAAATGGAGCGAAGAACAGTTGGCTGATCAATTAGAGCACATGGGCACGCTGAGTCCGTATCAATTGGATAAACTCAAATCGGAGATGGTCAATGACCTTAATTCGATTCAGAACAGTAGGCTTGAACAATCTACGGCTGAATTGCAAAAGGATCGTGCCCGTCAGGTGGAGATTATGCAAAAGGCTCAAGCCGACATCGAACAAGAGGCAACAGGGATGATCGGTAAAGAGTTACATGGTGTGGTGATGAACAAAGAAGATGCAGAGGACTTTAAGAAATTCGTGTCTGAATTTAACATCCATGATGCAGATGGTTACTTCAACATTAAGCTACTTCGGAATATGTGGATAGGAGCGAAAAAACTCCCATTAATACGTACCGAGACTCATAAAACAGCTACTGCTGAGGCAATCATTAAAACTGTCGATGAATTTACCCGTCCATCGGTTAATGGCACTGCGTCAACCAAAGTGCCGTTGCCAGCAGCGAAACCTGCGCCTCATGAACAAGCCTCGAAGGCATTAGAAGCCTTCATGAAAGGGCAATAATAACAACTAAAAAATGTCATTACAAAATCAGAATCCCCAATATAACCCGCTTATTTCGACGATAGTCAATAACCGGAACTGGGCATCAGGTATGGCGGCACTCGGACGTGGATTTTACAAGCCACTTGCCCTCATTGATGCACTTAACCCAAATGGTGTTTACTTCACCATCGAATCACCTGACGGCTCTGCTCGCTTCGCCTATCAGGCAAGACAGGAGCCCGTTGCTACGGTAGCTTCCGTTACGCAATCAGGTGCAAACTTGGTGCTGACTTTCACCGATCCTAACTATTCAGGATTTCGTGAGAAATTCATCATGCGTGACAACGTAGGTAATACTGGTTACATTTCTTCGGTAGCACCGGGAACCGCAACCATCATACCTTCGACCTATCCACCTGCTCTTGTGAGCACCTCTCACTTCCTTGTTGGATCAACCGTTTCTGCACTTGCGCAAGCTGCGGGTAATCAGAACTCAATGGGAGTTTCCAATGTGTACCGTACCAATAGCTCCCGTACCAACTGGTCGGCTATTCGTAGAAATTCACACACGGTATCTTCTCGTGACAAATTTGTTTCTTACAAATTTGACGAAACCTTCTACTCTTGGGTAACAGGTGAAATGGATATGCTCAATGATTTTGCTAAAGGCAAAATGTATGACATCATCTATTCTGAGCCCGGACAAGCGCAAGGTATCGAAGGAACATACAACCGTTTTGAAGGGGTGAAAGCCGCTATCAGAAATCAGGGAGGTCGCTACATTCCAATGGCAACAGCGTTCACTCAGGCAGAATTTGAGTCGGACTTGGATTGGATCGCATCAAATGACCCTGCGCAATTCCAGAACTATATGTTCTATGGAGGTCGTGCTGCATGGGGAAGAATCTGTTCCTTCTATCAAACTAACATCACCTTCACGCAGTCCACAAGAGTGGTGAATGGTAACAATGTGAACTTTGACATCATGGAAACTACCATCAAAGGTATCACTATCAAGTACATGGTAGGTGGTATTTTTGATGACAAGGTGCTCTTCCCAACCATCTCAACAGTAACTGGCGGTTATCAGGAAAGTATGACCTACTTCCTGCTGAACTTGAACCCACTTCCTGATGTGGAAGGCGGGCCGGCAATTCCTGTAATCCGTAAATTCGGTTTCGATCACAGCCCGATAACTGGTGGAGCAGAAACGCTGTACCGTTACATTCCGGGTATGGTCGGCCCGGGTCTTGGATCATCCACAGGCGGAGGCATGATGAATGGCTACCAAATGACTGCATCACCAGTAATGGGTGCATCCTTCCAAATTGCAGAAGATCATGGTTTCGACATTCAGGGCGATGCTTGCGTTTGCCGATTCCTGATCGCTTAATTCAATTAATCACAATTAAAAAAAACAGAAAAACAATGCCATCATTATATCCAAATCAATGGTACACTGCGCTTGAGACAGTTCAGGCGAGTGCCGCCGACCTTTCTGTGGTAAATGGTTTAATCAGATCAGGAGACCCCTTGACTGATGTATGCTATTACGATTCCATCACAAAGGCTACGATTACCGCACCTGTTACAGAGGTATTGCAGGTGTCCACCATCACCCCAACCGCAGTAGCGAGCACTGTTTACGGGCTTACGCTTTCTCAGTATGACTACAATACTGGAAACAACATCGTAAAGCAGTACACCTACACTACTGCATCTTCGGGCGATACCCCAACCACTATCGGCGATGCGTTCCGATCTCAGATCAATGCAGACCCAACCATTAAGGTAGCTGCCACCGGCACAACTACTTTGGTGTTGACTGCTGAGACTGGGTATCCGCAATTTCAGGTGATTAAAACTGGAAGCACGGTAGGTAACGCCTCACTTGCTGTTGTTGCTACAACTGCCGGGGTAGTTGCGATTGGCACAACTGCTGCACTTGCTCGTCAAGGCATCACGCTGCCCTCTGCTTCTTACACACAAATTCACATTGAGTACAATCAAAATTCAGGGCTGAATCTGAAAGATCAGGTTACACTTGCCTCTGTTTGGGATTTGTACATCAATCAGGCAGCAACTAACCGTGCTGCTCTTGTGACTGCGTGGACTCAGGAGTTAGGCAACCTTGTTATCGGAGGAGCAGCCGCTTCTATCGAGAACTTTGCCAAGCTGTAAAAGTCTCTTACTGCCAGAAAAGCCCTCAATCGTTTGGTTGAGGGCTTTTTTATTGTTATATTTGCATCTCGTATAAGTCAAACTAAAAACTGTAAACAAAATGCAAGAGAAAGTAAGAATTTCAAGCCTTATTACCAATACGGTATTATATGGCAAAACGCTCATTGATGGTCAGTGGCAAATATTGACCGAGGACTTTCAGCAAATGAGCCTGTATGAGTTCGAGAACAATGTCGAACACAGAAACAAGAAGTTATTCACCTTTAACTTCAGCGAAAGTTCCAGAAACTTTGATTACACCTACTACACGAAGGAGCGACCATTAATTCCGAAGCCTGATCTGAAGGATTTGAAAACAGAGGCAGATCACGACAGGTATGCTGAAATCGTGAGAACCAATCAAACTATTGAGGCGGAGAATCTGATCAATCGCAGAAAGCGACTTGCTACGATGAACTTCTTTGGAAGGCACATGCAAATTCAGCAAAAGACTTCACTCGGTAACGGGCATTTTTGTACTTCACAACCGATTGCTGAGATTGAGATTTTGACGCAGGTCGCTAAGCACAATTACCAAAACGATCTGAAAGTTGCCAAGGCATTTATCAAGGTAGCTTCAATGGAATGGAGAAAGCAGTATGATGCTGCCATCTATTACATTCCATCGGTTTTTGGTATGCGTCAATCGGAGGTGCTTAACAAGTTCATTGGACTGAAGGGCAGAGGAACGAAAGAGGCGTATCTTGGTGGTGCGCTATGGCAGGGCAATAACCTGAACGACTTCTTAACCAACTACGACAACAACCCTACTGTTGTTATGAAGATTTACGTTTCCAAGGCAATTCAAAGTAAGCTCCTCTCGCAGACAAGGGATGGTATTTACATGAATGGCTCAACTTTCGTGGGTCGCACCATTGACGAGGCGGTTGTTTATTTCAGTGGTGACATGAAGAGTTATACCAATTACATTCAGCCCGAAGTGGATAAAATCTGCGGACTTCCTGAGGAGGACTTGAAAGAGGAAATTATTGTACCTGAGTTCTCGGACTTCATGAAAAAAGATACTTCTGCGCAAAAGACACAGGATTGGAAAGAGGAGCGCAAGGCTCAGATTGTTGAGGCTACATTGTTGGGCATCAAAAATCCACATGAATATAAGCAGGCAGATTTGCAGGTGTTGGTTGATGCTGCTAAGGCAAAAGCCAATGCAATTGCTAAGCACGAGGAGTTACCGACTGTAATTTTGCAGCAGGAGGTTGATGATTTGTTGACAGAAGATGTTGATAAATTAAAGAAAATTGCTTCTGCGGAAGGGTTGAATCTGACTAATTGGAAGGATATTGACAAAATCCGTAATCGCATCAGAGAGCACCGGGCAGCATCGGTGGATATGTAATTAACCACAAGTGAGAAAATCCGTCATTCGTGGCGGATTTTTTTATTTTCCCCCACTTGCATTTTTCCAACATTTTTCTATTACTTTTGTGACTACCTATAACTCAGCCCTATGCCATTCTACGGTACAGACTTCAACACCGAACTTGATGTTGTTATTGACAGGGCAGGGCAACGCTACTACGATACTACCGACAGGAATATTATCACCCGACTGGCAACTCTCAGGGCGATAAAAGATCGTATCTCTAAAAATGATACCATCTTCATTCAGAGCCAACTTTTCAGTATCTACAAAACCAATCAGGTATTTACTCCAACCACCAACACGCTTAATATCGTTGAGGGCACAGGTGCGGTAGCGGATTATTTTGAAGCAATGAATATTCGGTGTAAGTTTATTATACCTTATACCGGGAATTATTTATTGGCTGCATCGAATGCCACTCCGATAGTGGTGGAATTTAATAAGCCGATCAATGCTCAAACAGGGTCGTTACTGCTCTTTCAGGGCGCATCGGGTAACACCAACACCAATGGGCAGAGATATGTAAAACGCATCTCTCCTACTCGGTTTGCGCTTTATTCGGATGTAAACCTACTGTCACCCGTTGCAGGTAATGGGGTGTTTACGGGGACTGCCACCGCTTCGATGGTGAGGTATGATAAGAATTATGCCAAAAACCTCAAAACAAATCGCAAGTTTTCGGTTTTAAATGCTCCTACCCCTACCGACCCGTTTTATGAAATTGGGTCTGGTGTTATCAGGATATATCCATTAGAGTATTCGTGCTCAGAAGTTACGATGGACTATGTGAGCATACCGACATTTATAGACGTATCGAACTCAGCAACAGATTTACTACCTGTTTATTCTCGTGACTTCTTGGACTTCATCATTGAGATGTGCGCCAAGGTCATAGCGGAGAACTCTTACGATTCCACCCTTTTACAGAATGCTATCTACGAAACAACACAACCTTAATGCCAACATTACCACAGTTATATGAGCGAATTGGTTCACTTGCAAGTGGAGGGTATCTTACAGGAGATTCCCGATACGACAAGGGCTACATTTATAGCTTGGTCGATTCTGCTCGTATTGTCATTGCTACTGAGCGGTTTAAAGCGGATATGGCGATTCCTCCGATTTATTATCAGGAGTATGAACCAGAGTTTATAAAACAGGCGCAGGACACTAATTTATGCTGCTCGGTATTTTATGATTGCCCGGAACTTGCCGCCATCAACAATCTGACATCTGGATTGGGGTATGTAGGTACAGTGAACGGTCGTCCTGTTCGTTTTGCTGAAGTGGTGTCCGAGGCAGACATGGCAATTATATTGCAAGATCGTGTCAGTAGCATCCCTTTAGTTCCTTACGTTTTACGGAGCGCAGGGGTTATCAGGGTATATTATAAAGATGTTGTCAAGCGATTTAAGATGACAGGTATTTTTGCTAATCCTCGCACCATACCGACCTTTGATGAAGAGAGAAGCCTTTATCCGATTGACGATGGCGATTTGGCTAAAATGGATAGCTATCTTATGCAAGGGTCAATGAACGCAACGGTGAAGACGATCGCCGATAGAATTGCTAACAGTAAAGATAACACGCAGCCATGAAAACCGATATAGCCACCATTATTAACAGGGCGAGGCGAAGATTGGGTCTTCAGCATACAACCATGCACGAAGCCGATTTGAGGCAGTTGGTTAATGAAGGTCTTAGCGAAATGCAGAAACTGGAAACTTATACTGTTTCATGTGAAATAATTGATATTGAGTGTGGTCGTGGTAAGTTGCCATTCAATTGCGATTTCGTGTTAGCGATCAGCCCCATACCTACTGATACGGGGTGTTGCTGTCTTTGCTCAGGCGAAGAGGTGTTGCAATCCACCACTTTGATGAATACAAGAAGTTGTTCTTGTTCAGCATATTACGTATCTGACAGTTCCATATTAATGGCGATGAACGACTGCGGTGCTTCTTGCAGCTCTTCCACCAACATCTATTATACTCAAAACGGCTATTTGATATTGAAGCCAAGTGCTGAAGGTCAAATGAAGGTTTATTATTGGGGTAAGAATGTGGATTGCAATGGTATTATGATGGCTGACGAAGATGACATCAGAGGGGTGTCGGCTTACGCTGCCTATCAATTTGCATCAAGCGGCTCTAATTTCAATAAGTACAATTACAGGCAAGTAAAAGATTGGGAGAAGGAATGGGTAGCCCAAAAGTCATATTGGCAAGGAGTGAGTCAGAAAAAATATTTTAAAGCAAATAAAGCGAGGTTTACGGCAATTGCCACCGCAATTGTCACCAACCCGGTACTTGCGTTAGCACCTAATCCTTAATGTCTAAGCAGCACAGAAACATTCTATCAGTGCCTTGGAAGCCGGGCAAAGGTGGGTTAATATCTGATATTGACCCAAAGGATATGCCTAATGGCGGTCTGTATGCTCCATCTGCCGAGAGTGGTGGAATGAATGTGCGATCTTTGGGCGCAAGCACAGGTGTGAGTCCTGATTACGAGATGATATTGGGCAACACCATTCTCACCACGTTGGATGAGGTTACTGCTCAGATAAAATCGTTCAGGGTTTATGTTGACATTTCTTTAAAAACCATTGACAGCGATCTTGGTTTTAAGATTGCGACACCTGATTTTTTACAAAACTCAACTCTTTCAGTTACTATTCTCGCAGGGGATAACTTAGCTACAACACTATCAAAGATTAAGACTGCGGTAGATTTGATGGGTTTTACACCTACATCATCTACCACTACAACTGGCACTTACACGGGTTATATTGACTTCTCATTTGCTGAGCCACTTTACATTGATTTTGCCTTATACGATTTTAGCGTAACAGGAAATATGACCGCAAGTTATGTGGTCACTCAGGAGGCAATTGATGAGGGTATGACAGGGGAGTGGAACTTCATCGGAAGTGCCAATCAGACAGGTGATACCTTTGTGTTTTTCACCACTAAAAAGGGCGACACTAAAAGCCTTGGAGTGGCGGGTTGTGCTGATGACGGGTCAGGCTTAATTCAAGTTACCACCACGACCGATCATGGGTTGGTAGATAATGAGGTGGTTACTATATCTGGTGTTTTAGGAACGGTAGAGGCAAATGGCATTTGGTCGATAACGGTTGTTGATGCGACCAACATCACATTGCAATTATCCTCTTTCTCAAACGCTTACACATCAGGAGGTGTATTGCAATACCAAGTAGTGGGTTATGGCGAGTGGGGTGTGGTATATCGAAATACGGTAAATGACGTAAAATATACCCGGCTACTCAGATCAAGGGAGTTTAATTTCTCCACTTACTATCAGATTTATGCTGAGAGCAAATTTAAGAATGATGGCAGGGTTGCCATTTACTTTACAGACAATAATAACCCGTATAGGGTCGCATTTTATAAGGGTAGATACATTTCGGATGGCGCACTGACATCGGTAAGTCCCGATGGTCAATATACCTATGGAACAATTGCGGCTGACCTAAAACTTGTCCCTGAGAATGAGGGTATCAAAATTCGTTTCACCACACAGTTGCAGTCGGGCGGTGCGGTAAGGGCAGGCAATAAGCGATATTTCGCTCGTTTCCTTACGGCTTCCTTTGCGCCCACAGCGTGGACTGAATCTACCAATCCCGTTCTTGTCTATTCCTATAATAACCAGTCAGGTGTTTTCCCGATTGGGGATGAAGAAAATATCATCACTCCGAAGATCAATGTACTCGAGATAACCAATCCATTCGGGGATGTTTATACCTACTGCGAGATAGCGGTGGTTGAATATGTAGGCATTGCGGTACAGGGAAGTATCATTGGAAGATACACGTTAAATGGCAATCCTACCCAAATTATTAACCATACGGGCAACGAGGTTGATACGGTTGATCTTGACGTAGGGACGCTTGTAGAGATACAGAACTTGGTAGAGAAGGGTGCAAATTTAACCCTGATTGATAACAGACTCGTTATTTCTAATCTCACGCCACCTACCTTCCCTGATTTTTCTGACTTTACAAAGACGTGGAGGTATTCGCTCGAGGTGGAGAAATTGCAGCCCGTTGGTAATCGAACCACCACACCTACGGCAGATATGCAGGTTGGGGAGTACCAACTTCCTGACAATTACTACTCAAAACTTAGCCATCAGCGATTTGAGACCTACCGTTACGGTATGCGGTATCGGATGCGTGACTCAGGGATGTGGACACCTGTTTTCTACCCGGGTTACGACAT
>ERZ650304.788-NODE-788-length-14076-cov-5.915769_pt1 | contig 14076 bp, 23 predicted proteins | sample MGYA00376240_ERZ650304 | MGnify/ENA primary metagenome ERZ650304 (study PRJEB26733, sample SAMN07839271) | wastewater metagenome | biome: small river; feature: stream; material: water | place: USA: North Carolina | collected 2016-03-01 ...
CGATATCCGCCAGAAGGCAACCAGCCTGGTGCCCGACATTACCACCCCCAAGGGGCGCAAGGAGATCGCCAGCGTCGCCCATTCTGTCGCCCGCACCAAGACCTACCTGGACGGGCTCGGCAAAGAGCTGACCGACCAGTACAAGGAGATCCCCAAGCGCATCGACGCCAACCGCAAAACCCTGCGCGACACCCTGGACACCTTGAAAGACGAGGTGCGCGCCCCGCTCACCCAGTACGAAGCGGCAGAGGAAGCCCGGGTGGCAGCACTGCAATCCCGACTGGCCCGCCTCAATGAACTGGGATCCTCTGCCAGTATCGAGATCGCCGCCGCCGACCTGCAGGTCATGCTGCAGGAGGTCGAGCAGAACGCCCTGGACGACTCCTGGCAAGAGCTGCTGCCCCAGGCGACCGTCGCCAAGGAGCTCGCAACCAAGCGCCTCGGCGAGGCCCTGGCAGCCCGCCAGAAGTACGAAGCCGAGCAGGCTGAACTTGCTGAGCTGCGCCGCAAACAGGCCGAGCAAGAACAGAAAGACCGAGAGGAACGCATTGCCCGCGAAGCCGCCGAGAAGGCGCAACGCGAAGCAGATCAGCGCGCCCAAGCAGAACGTGAAGCCGCCGCAAAACGCGAAGCAGACGCAAAGGCAGCAGCAGAACGCCGCGAACTTGAACTAACTCTGGCAGCAGAGCGCGCCGAACGCGAGAAGCTGGAAGCACAGCAGCGCGAAGAACAGGCAACGCAGCGAGCGGCAGCGCAAGCCGAAGCAGCAGCAAAGGCAGAACGTCAGCGCATTGCCGACGAACAAGCCAGCGCTGAACGCGAAGCCAAGGCACGCGAAGCTGACAAGGCTCATCGCCGGGCAATTAACCGCGCAGCACTGGACGCATTCATTGCAGGCGGAATGCCTGAAGCCTGCGCCAAGCAAGCAATTGAACTGATAGCAAAGGGAGAAATCCCGAGCATAACCATTCGCTACTGAGGTGAACCATGAGCAATCTAGTAGTTCAGCAGGCCAAGCGCCTAGCTGAAGGCTTCAACATCGCAGGCGACGGCACAGAGCTTGTCGCTGTACTGAAGGCCACGGCGTTCAAGGGCCAAGTGTCTGACGCGCAGATGACCGCGCTGCTTGTGGTAGCCGGCCAATATGGGCTTAACCCTTTCACCAAAGAGATTTACGCCTTCCCTGACAGGCAGAACGGCATTGTTCCGGTTGTCGGCGTTGACGGCTGGTCGCGCATCATCAATGCCAATCCTGAATTTGACGGCATGGACTTTGTGCAGGACGACGAAAGCTGTACCTGCATCATCTACCGCAAAGACCGGAACCACCCGATCAAGGTTACGGAGTGGATGAGCGAGTGCAAGCGCGATGGCGTCGGCCCTTGGAAGTCGCACCCGCGCCGGATGCTGCGGCACAAGGCGATGATCCAGTGCGCCCGCCTTGCCTTTGGCTTCACCGGCATCTTTGACCAAGACGAAGCCGAGCGCATCACAGAGCGCGACGTTAGCGGCTCAGAACAGGCAGTAGACATTGGCGGCGAACTGGCAGCAATCCAGAGCGCGGCCAGCATGGACGAACTGCAAGGCGCATTCGCTACAGCTTGGAAGTCGCACACCGGCAAGCGCGAACGCGAACTGCTGACCAGCACCAAAGACCAGCGCAAGCGCGAGCTACAGGCAGCGCCAGAGGCTATCGAAGGCGAATATCTGGAGGTGTCCAATGGTTGAGCCAGAGGAACGGCGGAAGCTCATGTGGATATGGAGCGACATGAAGCGCAGGTGTCACAAAGAGAATCACCACTCATACGCTAACTATGGCGGGAGGGGTATTTCTGTCTGCGAAAGGTGGCGCACTTCGCTTGATAGCTTCATTGATGACATGGGGCCAAGGCCGGCCCCAAACCTGACTCTTGAAAGACTGGACAACAACGCAGGCTACTCGCCAGAGAACTGCGTATGGGCGACTCGTCTTGCTCAGGGATTAAACAAGCGCGACTACAGAAACAACAAGTCAGGCGAAAAGAACATTGAACGCGAGGCGCGAATGCTTAACGGCATCGAGGCTGTTATTTGGAGGGTTCGCATAAGGCGCGCAGGAAAAATAATCGCACAAGCCCGATTTAAGTCGATTGGCGATGCAATCCAGTACAGAGACAGGCAAAAAGAGGTCTACCAAAATGGCAGAGCATAGATTCATTCAAGGCTCAGATGAGTGGAAAAACTTCAGGCTTGGCAAGGTGACAGCCAGTCGCGTCAAAGACGTTATGGCAACCACCAAAAGCGGCCCTTCAGCCAGCCGCAAAAACTACATGATGGAGCTGCTGTGCGAGCGCCTGACCGGAACCCGGCAAGAGGGTTTTACCAGCAAGGAAATGCAGCGCGGCACAGACTTGGAGCCTTTAGCTCGGGCATCTTACGAAATAAATACCGGCCTAATGGCGTTTGAGACTGGTTGCTTCTCTCATCCTCAGATTGTTGGCTTTATCGCTTCGCCTGACGGAATTGTCGGAGAGTCAGGGCTTCTGGAGTGTAAATGCCCGAACACGGCAAACCATATCGCGGTAATTCAGTCCGGCAAACATGACTCGCAATACGAATGGCAGATGCTCGCACAGATGGCCTGCACTGGCCGAGAGTGGGTGGATTTCGTCAGCTTCGATGATCGCCTGCCCGAGCCGCTGCAATACGCTTGCCGCCGTTTCAAACGCGACCAAGACCGCATCGCCGCGATGGAGGCCGAGATAACCGCATTCCTTGCCGAGCTTGCACAGCTTGAGAAGGACATGCGGCAGCGGATGGCAGCATGAGCGCCGAACTGATAGCCAGCCTTGCAAGCTCAGGCATGACGCAGCGCGAGGCAGCCGCCAAGCTCGGGATGCCATACAGGACATTCCGCGATCTGCGCGATCTTTACCCTGACATCAAGTGGCGGATATCCGCAGGGCAGCGCGCCGGCCTGCGCACGCTGCACAAGCTGGACACTCAGAAGGTCGCCGAAATCCTTGCAGACACCCGTATGGCCAGGCTCATTGCCGACGATTACGGCGTCAGCCTTTCGACAATCTACAACATCAGGGCGCGCCGCATTTGGCTGCGGCCAGAAATCTAACAAGCCATCCAAGTGAGGGCTTTTTTATGGGTGAACAAATGATAGCGACCATAGCCAGCAGAGAGGCCGACGCGCAGATGATCGCGCGCGCATTGCAGGAATTTACGGGCGAGATAGTGCAGTTGCCCAGCTTCACCGAAGTGAAGCCGAAGAAGCGCACAAGCTGGATTGATCCAGAGTCGAAGCTGAAGCGCAAAAAGCCCAAGCCGCCGCCGAAAGAACTCAGCGAGGCAAAGCGTGCGCAGCTTGCAGAACTCCGGGCGCGAAAGAATATCCCGCAGGAAGATCGCCCGCCCACTCATGCAGAAATCGCGCTACAGCACGGCATCAGCCGATCGACCTTGCAGTACCGGCTCGCCAAGGGCATGACCATGCAGGAAGCCCTAGCCCCAACTAATCCGAACCTTCGCAGGCATGGCGTGCAGAAGCGCAACCGCAAGGTATTAGCTCAGGAGTGGCCGGCATGAACATCCACACCTTGCCGAAGGAATACCACTCCGGTCGAGCAGCAAGGCTTGCCGGAATGCCGAAGATAGCGCCTGCCACCATAGGCACGATTGAAATGCGGCATTGGTGGCTTGCCGGTTGGAATGATGCCGATATGGAGTGTGCAGCATGAATCAAGAGCCTTACGAAAGCCTCCCCGAAGGCGAGCCGCACGCAGCAATTGACTGGATTGCCAAGGCCATCGTGCTGCTGATGTTGGCGCTGATCATCCTTGTTGCATCGGCTTGTCCGGCAAAGGCGGCGGGCAACTGGTGCGAAGAGTGGAAGCAAGGCTATGAGGCCAGCTTCTATCTGGTCTGCCGCCAGTGCCAAGAAATCGAGCCGAAAGAATGCCCCGAACCCGAACCGACAGACTCAAGCGGCTACATGCGCGGCGTGGTTGACGGCGCAGCAGATGGCAAGAAAGCGCAGAAGGAGTGGATTTGATGAAAAACGAAAAACTGGCAGAAATACTCACAGAGCATAAATCATGGCTGAAAGACGAAGCTGGTGGAAAGCGTGCCGACTTGCGCTGTGCCGACTTGCGCGGTGCTAGCTTGCGCGGTGCTAGCTTGCGCGGTGCCGACTTGCGCGATGCAGACTTGTGCCATGCCAACTTGCGCAATGCTAACTTGCGCGATGCAGACTTGTGCCATGCCAACTTGCGCGGTGCCGACTTGCGCGGTGCCGACTTGCGCGATGCAGACTTGTGCTACGCCTACTTGCGCGGTGCTAACTTGCGCGATGCCGACTTGCGCGGTGCCGACTTGCGCGATGCCGACTTGCGCGATGCCATTGGGAATATGGTTGAAATTAAATCAGTACAAGCCGACACCTGGCCGGTTACCTACACCAACGAAGTCATGTGTATCGGCTGTCGGCGTCACGCCATCACCGAGTGGTGGGCTTTCAGCGATAAGGAAATCAACTCAATGGACGAACAAGCACTCAAATGGTGGAGACTCTGGAAGCCAATACTACAGGCCACTATTGCAGCATCCCCGGCAGTACCAACGAGAGAAAAACAATGAACAACGAAAAGCTCCGCGCTGACATCAAGCGCGAACTGAACCGGCCCACTTCGATGAGGAAGCTGGCCGAGCTGCTGAATCGCTGCTACGCGGCGCTGGGTGAGCAGCAGGTGCAGGAAGGCCAGTACGATGATGAACTGCACGAGGCATGGCAATCTCGCCTGATCGGCCTGATAAAAAGTTATCGCGCAGCCGATGACGGTAGCGAAGTGCGAGACGTTTTTCGGGCGATAACGGCGCATATCGAAGTGCAGCCAATGAGCATGACGATGCTACCAGCAGAGGCGCAAGCCGGCCTTGCATTGCAGCGCAACGAGATCGACCGGCTCAAACAGCAATTGCGCGCAGAGGATGACAGGATTACAGAGCTTCGGCAAGACGCGATGGATATGACAAGCGCTCTCGGTGATGCGCATTCAGAAAATTACCGGATTATAGAAGAACTGCGGGGATGGAAGCTCAGGGCATTTGCCGCCGAAGATGAGCGTGATTCGCTTCTGGAAATGAACGCAAATCAAGCTGCAACTATAACCAGCCTGAGAGGCTGCCTCGAATTCATATACCCGTTTGTGAAAGGTAAGACGGTAAGCAACAGGCGGGCTGCACAAGGGCCAATCTACACGATCAACATTGGCGCGGAAATCGAGAAAGTATTAGGCGGTGATCTATGACAACACCATTCGCAGCCGAGCACATGGCGGCAGAAATCAGCAGGCTTCGCGTTGAGCTGGAAAAGGCAAACGAGCAATCAGAACACTTCGAGCGCCAGTGGTATCTGCGCGGTGACGAGATTGCAGAACTGAATGCAAAGCTGGGTGAGCAGCAGAGCGTGCCGGATGGATTGCTTGATTGGGCCGTTGACCGCTGGCATGCAGAAGTTTCGCAGCGTCCGCTGATTAACATCCATCGCCGCGCCCTTGACGAAACTTGGCGGCAGATTATCCGTAAGCTCGGGGGTGCTCCGGTAGACCTATGCGGGCCGGCACACGCCGATTTGCTCGCCGCCGCCCCGTCAGCGCCAGCAGCGCAAGGGGGTGAGTGATGCGGCTGCCTCTTGAGTCTCGCAAGCAGGCACATAGGAAAGCTGCAAGCTGGCGTGACTGCGAGCCGTTTGTTGAAAACCGCCAAGGCATTCTTATCCACCGCCCAAGAAGCGTGACTCTCTACAACCTGCATTCTCAGCCACATATTGCTGTTAATTACTGGTGCGGCGGCGGATCAACAGACAGCAATAGTAAAGCGAAGCTGACCTTTCTGTCAGAGCCTCCGGTTGATGCAATTGTCTGCCATGCGTGTGAGGCGAGAGCGCAGATGGCTGGGCTACCAAGTGCGTCATTTCTAGCTGGTAGGCATGTGCACACAGGGAAACTCAAACCAATCAAGACTTGCGGATGCGGACTAGAGCCAGCAGCGCCGGAGGTTAAGCCATGAGCAATGAACGAGAGCGTGAGGCGTTTGAGGCCGCAATGGGTTCGGCGCTAATGGCAAGAAAGCGCAGAAGGAGTGGATTTGATGAAAAACGAAAAACTGGCACGAGTGAAACTCTGGACGCCACTGCCTCCGGCACCAGACGCAGCCCGCCTTAACAGCAAGCCAATTCAGCGGGAGGGGGAGTGATGAGCAACGCGCCAATTGAGCCTAAAGACTACCTATACGGCGTCAAGGTCGTCGATATTGGCGATCTCCGCGTGGCGCGCGGACTTACTCGCCGACCGCTATCAACCTGCAACCACATGCGTCAGGTATACGACGATAAAGAGCGGCGGATATGGTGCAGCGACTGCGAGTCTGAGCTAGAGCCATTCGACGCATTCATGGTCATGGTCGGCCAGATGGATAGCCACTGGAAGCGTCTCCAGCGTCGAGCGCGTGAGGTGGCAGAGGCCGAGCAATTCGCCCTACGCAGCCGCGCCGCCAAGGTGATGGACGAGGCATGGCGCAGCACAAAGATGGCACCGCTTTGTCCGCACTGCATGAGTGCAATTCTCCCCGAGGACGTTGCTCAAGGCGTGGCCACTACATCGAAAAGCCTTGTCGCTGCAAAGCGAAAGAAAAAGGAGCAAAGCAATGACTGACGAATATGTAATGATCCGACGAGAGATTATTGAGCGGCTAACCAAGCCAATTAAATCTAACGAGTTCGTAGCGACCCTAAATGAACTCCGCTCCGCCCTGTCCACCCCTGCGCCAGTGCAGCAGACGGTTGTGGTGACTCGCAATGCACAGGGTCAAATCCTCGCCGTCACTCGGCAGGATGATGAGCATCGGATTCTGTCAGTGATTGCAGAGGCTGATACAGCTGCCGCCCCTGCGCCAGCAAATTCGGAAATCCCGAATAATCCGTGGGTGGAGGTGAGTGAGCAGCTGCCTCAAATCAAGCAAATCCTGTCCGAAAAATGCACGCTTGAAGGTAGGGAGCTGCCGACCTTATACCGATCTGGCGAAGTCATTTGGTATGACGGAAAGCGAGTGAGCGCCGGGGTTGTTGAGTGGTTCCATGGTAAGTCGCCGCTGTCTGGTGTCACCCACTGGATGCCGCTGCCGCCAGCTCCAGAAATCGCCCGCCTTAACAGCAAGAAGGAGGGCGGTAGCCATGAGTAAAGGATTCATGGTAGCCAGCATTGCAATGGCGTTATCTGCAAGCGTGCGAGTAAACGGCTGGGCCATCAATATCGACAGCCAAGGCTTTGACGATCCATATAAGCCACGACCTCGCAGTAAAGGCGAGAAGGCCCGCAATAAGAGGTACAGGAAATGACTGACAAGATACTGGTAGATCGGGAGGTATTGGAGGCCGCAGCGAAGTGGCTGGATATGCACACCTTTACACCAGCGGAGTGGGAACGATTCTAGAAATCAAGGCAGAGGTGGCACGGCTGAGCGGGGGCAAGGTGGTGAGTTATGAGCAATGATGAGCGCGCGGCGTTTGAGGCCGCAATGGGTTCGGCGCTAATCGCTGAGCAAGGTGAGTTCGCTCTATCCAGAGCGTATGAAGAAGGCCGCCCATATACGTTTCTGGCAACAAAATGGGCTTGGGCAGCATGGCAAGCCGCCTACCAGCGCGCCCAGCCTAGCGATATTGAAATCACCAAGCATGATTTCATGCGTTCGATATTTGACCGGCATTGCAGAGCGTGGGCTGAAACGGCAAATCAGAGAGGATGAGTCTGTAGAGTCATTCGTGCTTGGCTATGTGCAGAGCCTGGAGACCCGGCCTAGCGATGACGTGGCGACGGGATTTGAACCCTAGGTGCTATTGCTAACACAACGGATTTCGAATCCGATTGATACACTGATTTTTCATACAGTGGTTTGCGCTAAGTCATTGATTTATGCGGTTTTGCCGACGCACGGTAACGCATTATAACGCGCCATTTGGCGCAGTCATTGCACCCGATTTGCACCACGCTACACCTTGCCCTTGATCCGCTCGATCGATCGATATCCACCAAGCCCGAGCATGCCGAACATCAGCGCCATAAGCGTGTCGGAATTGATAACCGGAGGCACTGGCCAGCCCTGTATCGCTGACATCCACGCAAGCAAAGGCTGTGCAAGCACGCTGTACCCAAGCCCCGCCACGCATACCCAGCCAGCGCCCGGACGCCACAGCGCAGCCGACTTGCCGCTCTGTGCCTCTGCCTTGTTCGTTTCGATCTGGCCAAGCGCCAGCGAAGTGTCAGCATTGAGCTGCGCAAGTTCGCCAGCCTGAGCAATCCGCATCAGTTCCAGCTTGGCATTGGCCGACGCCTGAGCATCCGGCAAAACCTTGTCCAGCACATCCCCGATCAGCGGGATAAGTGCAAGTAAGCCGCTCATACATCAGCCCTCAGAAATAGGTCACGCTCGGCCATCCTGCGCCGAGTCAGCCCGGCCAATACTTCCCCGCCGGCCTTGTTCCACCGCACGAACTGGTTAGCCGCATCCTCAAGCAATCCCTGATTGATCAGCTTCAGCATCGTGGACTTAGCGAAGGCGTGCGGCCCGATGTTGTAAACGAATGAAATCAGCGCATCGACCTGATTCTGGTTTAGCGGAATCTTGACCAGCGCTTTGACGTGATCCGCGAACCGCTGCGCATCTTCAATCAGCAGCCGGTCGGCTTCGTCTTTCGTGATGGTCTGGCCCATCTTCACGCCCTTCGTTGTTCCCCAGCCAATCGTCGGCACTCCTGCCGGGCATTTGTACGCAGACAGCCGCAATCCCTCGAACTGGCGAATGAGCGCCAGCCCTCTCTCGGAAGGTTTCATAAATTCTCCAGGCGTAAAAAAAACGCTTTCGCGGCCTTTGGTTTGCCTTCCCTGTTAGGTCGGGAAGCTGATCCCGTTCAGGTTGACGTAGACCGTTCCCGACGCGGTGACAAGATCGGTCAGGGAAGAAACCCCGCCAGTGGTGATACTGACCTTCGCAGCCGTCACATTGGTTGCGCCGCCGAGCGTGTAGAAGTCGGACAATTGCCCAGGCCTGCTGCCGGACGCAAGCGTGAAGGCTGCGGTGCCGTTACTGGCAAATGTCGTGTGCTGGGCCTTGCCGCGCAGATAAACGATGCCCTTTACGCGCCGCCACTGCGGGGTCAGGCCACCGGAAACTGCCCAGGAGTTTGTCAGGGTCAGGTTTGCCCATGCGGTATCGTCCGCGACCCATGCAGAACCGCTCCACTGATACCAGATGTCCTCGTCTGTGACCCACATCCGCATGCCGTCAGTTGGCACGATAAACGTCCAGGCTCCGACTGCGGCAAGCCAAAACGCAAGATGGCCATCATGGCCGGCCCAGCCTGTCAGCCCGGTTGCCTTTACGATGTAGCAGGCTCCATCTGCCGGGCTGCCCGGAGGCGTCGACAGGTCTTTATCGACAACAGTTGTCGCCAGCAGCTGGTCAATAATGGCGAGCGCCTGGTTGTGCGTGATCTCCTTGCCGCCCTGACTGACGTCGATCTCGGGCATTTGGATTTTTGGCGTCGTCATAGGGTGACCTCTAGCGGATGGCCGCGCCCGACAGCGGCGGACATTTGGTATATTTTAACGTCAATGCTGGCCTGCGGCGAGCCGAAATCAGTTGTCTGATCTGCTGCGCTGTAGGTGGCTGACGTGGTTGAGGTGCTGATTGTCCGGACAACGGATGGGCCGTTGTAGATGTCGATCTGATAGGCTTCCACTGCCTCACCAAGCGAGGCGTCCACATAGCTGCGCCATGCCCCACCGACACGCGTACGCCGTTGCCATGTTATGGTCAGATCGCCGCTGGCGCGAACGCCTTTTGCCTGAACCCCTGACAGGCATTCCAGGTTTTCGCCTGCATAGGTGAATGTCTGAGTGAGAGCGCTGTCAATATCAGCCCCGCCAGTGATTGCGCGATAGTCCCGGCTGACTCCGATCTGGTCGGACGAGGTGCCGATAAATGCCGCATCCGCATCGGATATCAGCGCGAACTGATCATAGTCCTCATGAAGCCCGGTTGCCCATTCAGTCCCGCGATCTCCGCGCCACAGTCCCGACAGGGTATAGGTTCCGTCGATTTCCAGCACGGCATTCATAAACCGGATGATTTCCCAGCGCCCGTTGATTCCATAAGCCGCGATGTTTGCGCCGTTGAGCATCTGCGATTCGGTGACGGATTCCAGGTCGCCGGCATACAACTGCACGGACAGCGTAGACCCGAGGTCAATCAGATGGCCATCATGCGCGGCCAAAGAATTGAGCGCAACGCCAGCAGGAACACTGCCAACCACGCCTTGAAGGTCGTCCCATGTGTTGCCGTCTGCCGAGCGATACAGCGTGCCGCCGCTCCATCCTGAGCTGGCGCCGTACATGGCCAGGATGAATCCTGGCGCATCCTGCACAGACTCATCCACCACCGCGCAATCGATCAGCAGCGCGGTAGAACCGCCCTCGACCGTGATCGTGTCAGGGTCTTGCAGCCCGGAGTCGCCCGTCACGGTGCTGGTATAGGTGGACGGATTGTTTGGCCTGCCCGTGCATTTCAGTTCGCCCGTGGAGGTATAGTTGATCGTCACCAGTCGCAGCTCGAAAACGCCATAGCTAGCCGTGATGGTGACAACATCGCCAGGCTCTAGATCGCCATAGGTAGGCGGCAGGGTGAATGTAAATTCGGTGCGCTCCATCATGTACAGGCGGATCAGGCGCTCGGAAACCTGCGCGGCCTGGTCGGCGCTCATGACGATTGGCAGGTCAAGGATGCTGACGTTGACAGACTCAGTGTTATCGCGTGACGTTGACTGCTCGTTTGTGTCATACGCCCGGCCGCTGTCCAGATAACGGACAGTCACGCGCTGAGGCAACTGGATGTCCATCTCGCGGGATTGCCTGAGCTGCTCGTCCGTGCCGAGGTCGCCAACGGCTGCATCTGCTACCGATGACTGGCCACGCGGGATCGCCTTGAGCTTGTAGCCACTTTGAATCAGGTCAAACGGCCAGGCCGAGCGCAGCGGCTCGATTGCGCTGCGGATGCTGCCTGCCTTTGGCACGATATAGCCGGCTACCGGCTGCGTCAGATCGTCCAGATCAAGATCAGGCCCCAGCAAAATTCCAGACAGCAGCGCCTCGGTTTCGACGATCTCGCCCAGCGTGACAACTCCGGTCGTGGTGCTGTTGAGCGACACGAAGCGAATCTGCGCAGGGCCGGGATCAACGCCAACCGTGCAGGATATCAGCGTATCGCCAGACAGCGTAGCGCCGCCAAGGCCGCCGTATTCATAGAAGCCCGTGCTAAGCCCTGCCGCGCTCAGATTGGTTACGCCGGATTCGGTTGCGCGATATATCGCATCAAGCGAGTGGCGGAACAGGATGCACGACTCTGCATCATTGGCTCTGATCATGTACCGATCACCTCCGCCCCATCCTGCGCCACCGCTCAGGCTGTACAGCGCGGCCATGTCGTGCGACCACAGGACGGCAAACGATGCGTCACGCTTTTGCAGGTTCATATCCTTGGTCAGGCAGAAATACGCGCCATCAATGGGATAGATGTCATCTATTGTCGAGCCTAGCGAGTAATCTCCGCTGTATACCTGAGTGACTGGCGTCACCACGGAGTCAATCTGTGGCGCATAGCTGAACTCATAGACTCGCGTCTCTCCGGCATAGCCTGGGGAAATCGCATAACCGCGCCCGTCGCTGAAATAGTAGTAGCCGTTGATATAGCTGACAGCAGATATGATGTGCGGTTCTCCGATCTTTGCAACCAACGCGCCGACAGAGTTGTAGACCTTGTGGTATGGGTAATCGATCACGACCATCAGCGGTTCGGTCGTGCAGTGGCTCTGAGCCATGTTTGAGCTGATCGGAGGGACAATCTGCGCCACGCGCTCCTGCGAGCCAGTCAAACCCTTGCGGAAATAGACGCCATTGCTGAACAGGTGCGCCGTGCCGTTGCTGTCGAAATAGGACATGCAGGTGCTGCCGAACGAATCCAGTTCGCGATCAGCCAGAACCTCGCCCACGACAGCGGAAACGAAACCAGCAGCGCCTTGCACCTCGACGCGAATTTGAGCGCCGGCCAGCGAGTTGCCATATTTCGCCAGCGGCAAATCCTTGACGACGATATAGGCCAATCCGCGATAGGCCGGGCAATTGGCTGCGCCGATATCCGCCTGCATGCGCGAATCTGGCAATTGAGTATCGCTGCCATTGTAGACGGTGAAGTACTTGGAAACCTTGCCGGTCGTGAAGGCCGTTTCCAGATCAGTGGATGCCGAGTCATACATCAGGTCAGCGCCGACCCAGATCCTGCGCACGCCGTCAATCGGCCCCTGACACAACCCCACCGCGAAGGTCGCAAAGTAGCTGTAGGTTTTCGTTGTGACGCTGCTGCCGCCTCCCTTTCCGCCGCTTTTCTTCTTTTTGACAACCTCCTTGAGCTTGTTGTTTTCGAGCCAGAACACGTTACCGCTGGTCGCAACTGTGCCGTACACTCTCGGGATGTTGGCGCCATAGGTGCTGGTCTGCACGCGCAGGTCTGACAGGCGCGGGCCTTCCTGAGTCGGCCCCTCTGGCGGGTCTAGGTAGCCGCCAGCTGCCATGCCTAGCTGTGCGCCGTACAGTGCGCCAGTTGGCCCAGCAATAGCAAACCCAGCGACAGCCCCTACAACGCCGCCAACCGCCTGACCTGTACTCATGCAATCACCCGATAAGCGCGGAGGATACGCACGCGCCAAAGATCATCAATCCGATGGTGTACAACCCCGCCGTGTTCTTCGCTGGCATGGATGATGTATGGGATGCCATCGATAAAACCAGCATGGAGCGCCAGATGCTGCGGCGCCGTCTTGATCCGCATGCACAGCCAATCCCCTGCTTGGGCCTCTGCCACAGGGATACGCACCAGCGCCGGCTGCGCGTCCATCTGCGCCTCTAGCTGCCCGTCATAGGGGTTTCGAGGATAGCCCCTGGCGTCAGCATAGGGCAGGCCCAGCGAGCGCATGACGTGGACGTACAGCCCGGCACAGTCGAGGCCGCGCATGGTGCGGCCCTGGTGACGGAATGGCGTGCCGATGCACTCCATCGCAACCGATACAATCATTTGTCACCCTGCTGCGCGTATATTTGAGCCGATGGGATATGGCTAAATCCGCCAAAGTTCAGAATGTTGTTCCACTTGTCGCGGCAGTCCTGCTCACGGCGCCTGCACCCTGGCGACATCAGATAGGCATCGCCAACTGATACGGCATTAGGCATGGCCTCGAACAGCTCTATTGTACCGTCAAGCGCGTAGGATTTAATTTCCAAAGCGCCAAGCCCTGCATTGGCCCCGGTCGTGAAGGTTATCTGTCCTGCGCCGAAGTAGTCAGCGGCTTCTGATCTGGCAGAGTCGCGGAAAATGTAGCGGCTGGTGACATGGGTTATCGTACCGGAAGATGCGGCGACAACCTTCTTGCATCCGGCAAACTCAGTCCCGCCAAACTTCTTCTTGCAGGTGGCGCCATAGGTCAGACCGACAGACTGATTCAGCGCGTCGATGAGCGCCATTTCCTCGATCACATAGGCGTCATCGATCAACGTCGATTTGCCAAATGTAGAAGCAACCAGCGGCTCTTCGTCCTCGACAGGCGCCATAAATGATGTCGCGAACAGGTAGCAGCGGGCATTGTCGTACACACCTGCCGCGATAGCCTCGCGACTGATACCGGCAACGCCAAGGATGCCCTGCAAGTCCACGGCACCAGGCGCCATTGAGCTGACGGCCTCATAGCCGCTGAAGTCATAGCCAGCAAAGCTGGCATAGACCGTCGCATTGCTCATGGTCAGATCGGTCGGGTAATGGGTCAGGCGAACGGTTGCGCCGGTAACAGGCACAATGCGCAGGCATATCACGCGCGTCTGATAATCGGCAACGGCTGGTTTCATGGATCACCGGGCAATAAAAAACCCGCCGAAGCGGGTTGCATAAATATGTCGTCCGTGACGGAAAAGGCGTTATCCGTGACGGCTG
>ERZ650304.790-NODE-790-length-14053-cov-10.703672_pt1 | contig 14053 bp, 7 predicted proteins | sample MGYA00376240_ERZ650304 | MGnify/ENA primary metagenome ERZ650304 (study PRJEB26733, sample SAMN07839271) | wastewater metagenome | biome: small river; feature: stream; material: water | place: USA: North Carolina | collected 2016-03-01 ...
AACAACGGTGCGGGCGCTTATACGGAATTGGCGCAACTTACACCGAAACTAGGAGGACTTGGTATTGACAATAGCGGTGCGACAGGCTTTGTTACTTTTAATGCGGGGACGGCAAGTGTAAATCCCGTAACCGACACTAACCACGTAAACGTATCGTTTGAAACGGGGTATGTTGGTGACTTTAAAGTGAAGATGGGATTTGCGGGAACAGTTACGAGCGCATACGCATTTTTAACTAAAACAATCGGTGCGGTTGATGCAGTTATTACGATAAAAAACAATGCGGGAACGACTATGGGTTCGATTACTTTTACAGCTTCGGGTGCAAAAGGTACGGCTCAAACGGTTGCGATTTCTGCTAACAATACTTTTTCTGCGGGTGACGTGCTAACATTTACGACAAGTGGCGGTTCGACAACGGGAGAAGCACTTGTTTCATATTCATTTACAAGAAATAGCTAATGACAATAGACGCAATATTTCGATGGATTAACTTCATGTCAAACAAGGCTCAAAGTGGCGCAATAAGTCCCGATGAGTTTAACTTGTGCTTAGAAGCATTGTACTTAGAGCCGATGAAAATTAAAGTTGGTCTACCCGAAGAATATTTAGTAGGTCAACCCGTAGCAAGACAATCGTATCAAGTATCGCAAACTATCACCGATGATTTGCAGAAGTTTATTGTGCCATTGACTATCACAAAGTCTAATACGGGTTATTTTCCAATACCGACCGATTACGTTGCGTTTTCTACTTTACGGTACATTCAGATAGTTCAACCCGAACAATGCGATGAAATGCCTATTGTAATCGAAAATAGCGTAGAGATTGTAACTGATGGTGAACTTTCATTAAGATTACCAAATTCAATTACGCCACCAACATTTGATTACCCGATTGGAGCGTTTTATAATCAAGGCATAAAGGTGTTCCCTAAAGATATTTCAGAGGTTAAATTGACGTATCTAAGACGACCCGCTAAGCCATTCAGAAATTATACAATTACGGCTAATGATGAAAACATTTTTGACCCGATTGGTAGTGTTGATTTGGAATACCCTGAAATTATGCACAATGATTTTGCGGTTATTGTAGCTAAATATTTTGGAATTAATTTGAAAGACGGAGATTTGATTAACTTTGCACAAGGCAGACAAGAACGAGGTCAATAAACATAAATAGGTAATGACAAAACTTGAATTAGCAGACGGTGTTATTCTCTTAATGGGTTACAATTCAGTAGACAAGAAGTTGGATAGACGACTTGTTTGGTTTGTAGCCGATAGAATTATCCCTATGCTTATTGATAGACTTGCTAAATCGCAAGGGATGTCAGCAGAAGATGTAGCCGATAACTTCATTACGGTAAAAGATGCCGATGTAAAGTTCTCTACTAAACGTAAAGCCTTATATGCCGACTTGCCTACGCCAATGATGAATATTGCGGGTTTCTCTAGTATTCGTCAAGTAGGTGATTCACAAGACGAAACAACCGTCTTCGTTCCCGTTAAGCAAGGACAACAAGCGATTATTAAGAACCTCGAAGTAGGTGGTTTGGGAGGTCGTATCGGTTACAGATTAGAGGGAACTCGATTATGGTTTATTAATATGCCACAAGGTGAGTATAGTTCCGTTATGGTAAAATATTTGCCATCAATAACGGGATTGAAAGAAGACGAACAAATTACTATCCCCGCATCGGTTGAAGCGGATTTAGTAAACATGATAATGCAATCTACTGAAATTCAAAAGATTACTCCCGAAGATAAAACCGTAAATAATGTCGATAACAAATGATATATGGACAGCCGAACAATTTAGAGATTATGGTAGAACGAAAGTTATGCCACAGCCTAAATCACGCTCGAAATATAACAACGTAAAAGCGGAAGTAGACGGAAAGAAGTTTGATTCAACTAAAGAATCGAAGCGTTATTTGGAGTTGAAATCAATGGTAGAGCGTGGTGAGATAAGCGAACTACACGAGCAAGTGAAGTTTACTTTTGCTCACAATGGAGTAAAGATTTGTAGCTACATAGCCGACTTTACTTACAACAAAGACGGCAAAGAAGTGGTTGAAGATGTTAAATCTGAAATGACTAAAAAGCTACCCGTGTACAAGATGAAAAAGAAAATGATGGTTGCGTTTTTTGGAATCGAAATCAATGAAGTATAATGAAAAGTTTAGCGTATGTAGTAAGTAGCGTAATGACAGACATCGGAGTTTCTGATGAAAAGCATTATGTTCGGTTTTTAAAGTGGGCGGTTGACGGTTATCGAAAGATGAATCTTCATGGATTGTTACCGACTATTAGAAGCATCGAACTAGAGATTGACAAATCTACCAATAGCGCAAATATCCCCGATGATTACATTGAATACCTAAAGATAGGTGTTTGCCGTAACGGGTATATGTACAACTTCGACTATAACTCAAAGATATGTTTGCCTAGAGATGGAGAATCACATTGCCCTTGTGAAGCAACGGTGATAGAATCTACATTGAACGACACAGAGGGGGTTTACCTTGACTACAATACTACTTGGGATTTTTACAATCCTAGAGTAAACAACGGTATTTTTACTGCGGGTTTCTACGGTGTTGGTGCGGGTTTCTACGGTGGCGGTTATCGTATTGACGAGCATAGCGGGAAAATCATATTCGACAGTTATGTTGATATTGATTCGGTTATTATGGAATACCGAAGTACGGGAGTATCAGATGATGGCACAGCGTTCGTACCAGATGGTGCAATAGAAGCATTGACAGCATGGGTGAACTATCAAAGATGTGTGTTTTCAAAAGATTCTAGCGATAGAGGATTAGTTCAATTATTTAAGGCTAACTTTGAGAACGCATCAATGGCGTTGAATATGCGAAACAACGCACAAACACCGCAATTTTGGACAGAATTAATGAGAAGTGGAATACATCAAGCAGTTAAGAGATAATGGCTAAAAAGACTATAACAAACTTTCCCGTTGGGGGTATAGATACGGATAGCGAAAACAGAATGGTAGATTCAAAAGACTACCGTTATGCTTTAAATATCCGTAATGGCATTGCTTACCTTAAAAGAACGGGTGGCACTACTAACGTCAAAGGGAATGAGAAAATAGTCAAGATTGTTTATCCATATACGGACGTTGCACCAAGTGGTAAAAACAAGTGTATCGGAACGTATGAGGATAAGCAAAACGCAACACTAATATTCTTTATTTGGAATAGCGAAGGTTATCATCAAATCATGCGGTTTTATCCCGACAAAAAAAGCACAGCAAGTCCATACGGTGAAGTGCATCAGTTATGCGTTTACGACTTCGGTTGGGAATCGTGGACTAAGATTACATCGGTAGATTTAGTTGCGGGTAAACTTCTTTATTGGTGTGATAATATCAAAAGCCGAAAGTTAAACATCGAGAAAGCTAATCTAGTCGAGAAGCAAAAGTCTTGGACAATACATTATCCAAAGACTAATCAGTTTACTTCGGTTGGGTTTATCACATTTACTTACGAGCAGAACGGAGCGTTGCACAATATCAGAATACCGATTAACGTAAAGTTCGATACAACTTCCGATGCGATTAATTACATAACAGCAGAACTAAACACACAACTAGGTTCGCTATTTACTTTTACAGGGTGTAATTGTAAGATAGAGGTTGTTGAAAAAAACACAAGCGTAAGGAACGTATTGATTACGGGGTACGGTGGCGTATCAGTTCCCGAAAACTTTTATGGATATAATTTCTATGAAAGATATGTTGACCTAGTAAAATCGCCTCCGTTATTTAACCCTACGTGCAATTATCGTAAAGACACGACTAAAAACTACAACTACGTTAAAGAGAGAGTGTTTCAGTTTCGGTTGCAATATGTGTACGATGATAACGAGAAATCGGCATTATCGCCTATAAGCCAAATTGCTAGCGGAAATTCGCTAATTAATATAGCTCAAGCTAATTCATTGAACTACATTGATGTAGATTTCAATAACGAAGATATTTTAGACATTACAAATTGGGTTGTAGTTAAATGGATAAGGTTATTTGCTATCGAACACAATACAGGCAAATGGTGTCAAATTGCAGACCTAGAGCCATGCGAGTTTTACGACATAAAAAACAGCTTACCATACATACACTACAAGTTCTATAACGATGTAGTAAGTCAAGGCGTTGACGATGCTTTGGCTTCAAAGTTATATGACGATGTGCCGATTAAAAACCAATGCCAAAAGTTCGTTAAGAACAGAATGGTGTTGGCGGGTGTTACGCAAAACTATAATGCCCCCGAATGTGTTGATGCAACAATAACTCAAGACTTTGAAAATTCAGAAGAAAAAGTTTACGATGTAACGGCTAAGATTAGAATAGTGAACCCATCTTACAATGGAAACGCTAATCTAAACTTGTCTAGTATAAAGCAAATTAAAGGTGCAATCGTTAAGAACCCTAAAAAAGACGGGTTCTTTGATTACCCCGTATTCGGTGGTTTGCCAACGCAACATGATGAAACAAACGAGTTTGGCTCGACATTTAACACGAATCAAGGTGAAGCGTATCAGCAATGGCTACCCGAAGGTGGTTTTGTTGGATATTTAGCGGGTACAGATTACTTGGGCATATCGGTGCAAACATCGGTTAATGCGAATGTAACGCCATCCGTTATTGGAACGAGCAAAGTGTTTGATGCTTCGGATATTTTTGTAGAAAAGACATGGGTTGGACACAAGTACAATGTACCTAACGAAGATGGAAGTGCTTTAGTTCAACTTATGGTTGACGACAATGCGGATATTTATTCGCTACTTACTATTAAAAATGTACCAAACGGAACATATATATTACGTCTAGCATCACATTGGTGTAGCTATCCCGAAGCGGGGTCGTCTACTGATAAGCTAGACAAAGGAACTATGTATAATCTGAATAACCGTAGAGCGATTCAGAAAACATCTACTAACACGATGGCAGTTAAAGACGCATCGGGTAGCCTTAAAATGAACGAATTTGAATTAATCGTTACCGTGAATAATGGTGACGTTTATGCGGGTGAGTTCTATGTAGCAGACCAAACAAACTGTTATGAATTTAATGTAGATTCAAAGATTAGACCTAGAGATAAAAACATTAGTGGTTATCGTTATAGTGTTGGCGTTACGGGGTACTTGTATGACAATGACGGCAAGTATGGTGACGATGATTTAAAGACGGCTATTGCTATGGAAAAGCAATGGATAACGGTAAACATTAAAGCTGACTTAAAGAACGCTGCGGGAACTGTCTTGTCTAAAAACAAACTTATTTTTTATAGTCCATTTGGGGGTACTCTAAAGGCTGCGGGTCAAACAATAGTTACCGACCATAATGGATATTTCAATTGTGTAAGACGTGACGATTGGACTGCGGTAGCTTTCTTTCAAGAGTTTGCGCCTATTATTGTTTATGATGCGGTTGGTGCTGAAACATACTCTTTGGTTAACATAGGCATTACACCTAAATTAGCGTTTGGTAAAGACACAGCAAACAACGATATACTTATCGACAGTTTAACGGTGTTTAATTCAGAATCGGTATTAAAAGACATAACAACGGGTGGACTTGCCCAAGAAACAATCACGGCAGTAACTCAAGGTTTTATCGGTTGTTCTAATAGCGACATGAAGCAGTTTTTTGTTCCATGTGTTTTACCTAGCGCATCAGCACAATTAAAAACATACATCTACGGGAAAGTTGTAGATACTAATGGGGATGGCTTTTCGGGTATAACAACACTTTATAGCGGGACGGGACGGGTCGGCACAACCGATAACGATGGAGATTGGCAAATACCTATCTACGCTGAATCTATTGGGGTTAAAACTACGCCATTAACTCGTGACGACTATACTATCTACATTTTAAATGGTATCGAAGCTACGTTTAGTGCAAATGTGGTTGGTGATGTAATCAATGGAATAGGCACAACTTACACAACAACAAACAAATACGAAACAATAATATCTCCCGTAAACTGCACAATCATAACGGTTCTATTTGGCAAAGACCATAAACGTGGCGGAAACTATATTTACGCTTTACGTTACTATGACTATGGAGGTCGGTTATGTTCGGTTGTTACAGCACCCGATTTGAATATTTACATTCCTTTTATCACAGAAGATTTGGGTAAATATTTGCCTAATCAATATGCAACGGGAACGTATAAAACGGGTCGTGTTTCGCTTAATTGGCAGTTAAATTCAGACCCTCCAGTGTGGGCATCGACATACCAATGGATGCGAACGAAAGACAATCACTACTCTAAATATTTGTCGTGGGTGATTAATTCAGTTAAGTATGTTTCTAAAATATACCAAGACGAAGATAACCCCGAAACGGAAACTAGCTATGGAAATGGTGACGCAACCAATATCATGCTTGACATTAGTAACATTTCAGATTACAAGCGTAGAAATCCTAGTAGCCTAGTAAGTTACGAGTTTGAAGAGGGTGATAAGGTTCGATTAATACGCGACCAAGACGGAACATACCTACAAGGACTTATTGAATACGATGTAGTAGCCTACCAAACAACGGGTTCGTATTTGATACTTAAAAACGATATTGGTGCACCCGAAATTAAAGCGGGTTCACAAATAGAAGTTTATAATGTTCGCAAACTAAACGATGAAAAAGGACAGCTATTCTTTGAGGTGGGCGAAACATTTTCTTGTACCGCACCGAATGAAACATATAATCGTCACAGCGTAACAAATAGCACCTTCACAAATGGCGATAGTTATTGGTTAAAACGTGAAATACTTGTTAATGACGATGCAACAAATTACACGGGTACATTTAATTATCTTTTTGAGAGTAGTTCTATTTCAGATTTCTACCTTTCAAAAGATAGCGATATAGGTCGTATTGGCTCGATTAACAAAGATTTTGTACGTCAATTTAGACCTACATTAATGGTGTTGTCAAACGTATTTATTCCCGATACGCAAGTGAATGGATTAAGTAGTTTTGAAGCACTCAATACAAAAGAACTAGACCGAAACTACGGACTTATTGAGCGACTAATGTATGGTGGCGACACTTTGTTTGCGGTGTGTCAAAATCGTATCGTAAGCAACTATATCGGTGAACGAGTTATTGCCGAAGCACGTGACAATACGGGTGTTATCGCAATAGCGGATGATTTTTTTGGAACAGATAGAGCGCAACTAAATGAGTTCGGTACACAAAATGGGGAAAGTGTTATCCAGCAAGATAATAACATTTATGGCATTGACGTGTATCGTGGTTTAGTATGGCGACACGCTCAAAACGGAACGGTAGAAATATCGGCAATCGGCAATCGTGCGGACTTTAAAGAAGCATTGAAAGATGGAATATTTGAAATGTCAGCAGGTATGGATAGGTTTTACAGCGAGTATATCATTACTTACTTTAAATCAATTACAGCCGATGCGATAAAGGGCATTAAGTCATACGATACTATGTCGATTCAATTCACTACTTTACCTCCATTAAATGTTGGAGATACCGTAGATATTGAGTTCTACGACCCATCTAAGCAACAAACTATTCATTATAAATCAGATGTAATTTCGATTTTAAGCACAACTATTGTTGTTGGATTACCCGATGATTATATCAATGATAGAGGTCAAGAGTTTAATACGATAAAGGTAAAATACAAAGGTGTTGGCGACACTTTTTCATGGTGCGAAGAAAAGAATAAATGGATTACTCACTATTCTTACCAAGCAGAAATGTACGGCATTGTCGGTATGAACTTCTTGTCGTTTATCAATGGAGAAGCGTGGATTCACGACAAAAACGAAACTCGAAATAATTTCTACGGTGTGCAATACACATCTAAGATAACTCCCGTTTTTGTTGGCGAAGACGCATCAGCAAAAAAGGTTTGGGAGGTAGCTAAGTTAGAACAATGGCAAACCGACCAAAAATGCGATTGGAGTGCGCCTATTATCGAAAACGACTACAATCAATTAAGTAGATTGACTAAAACTTTCGTCAAAAAAGAAGAACATTGGTACAATCCATTTAAGCGAGATTTGAGCGATGTAACCGTTCCGTTAGCTACTAGAATACTTAATGGACGTATGCTAAGAAGTAGCAATATTACGGTAGGTTACGAAAATGATTCGACTAAAGAATTTACTTTACGCTCAATGGTAGCAGAATATATAGATAGTTTGCGTAATTAAAAAAAATAATTGTAATTTTGAACTAAATAAATAGCTATGGCAGGAATGGGAGGAGGTTCAGGAGGAGGTGGAGGATTAGATGGCTTAATGAATTTTGCGGGTGGCATCGGTGCTATCGTAACAACAGTTGCGGGAGTAGTTGAAGCATCGCAAAAAATGAATGAAGCCAAAGCACAAGCTAAAAAAGCCAAAGATTTAAGACGTTCGGCTAAGTATGTATCTAAAGAAATTCTACGCCCCGAATTTAAACAAGTTCAAGACGCTCAAACCATTGCATCTACATACGGATTAAACAACCGTAATCGCTACGAACAAAGCATTGACAATCAAGTTGCGAATATGAATCGTGACGCTACGGCTATTGGTAGTAGTGGTGGTGCATCGTTGGCAGCGTTATCGGGTGCTTACAACAAAGGACTTGACGCATACAATAATCTAGCTATGAAAGATAGCGAGATTCAGCAAGGCAAGTTAAATCAGCTATATCAAACCACTTGGAATGTTGGTGACGAGCAACGTAAATTGGAGCAAGAACAAACTCGTAAAAAAGAAAACATTTTAGCACAAGCAGCAGCATTAGACGCAGCAGCAACGGCTAACCGAATGAACGCTCACGAAACGGCTGCGGGTGCAACTATGCAAGGCGCAGCGATGTATGCGGGTAGTGCAATGCCGACTAAGAATCAATCAAGTGCGCCAAGTACGGGAGAGCAAACGTCAGTTAATCAAAATTACCGACAAGCTCCTGCACAAATTAATTACACAACCCCTTCGTGGTATAGTAGTAATACAGTTCAAGATACAACACCAATGCAAAAAGGGAATACAATTACTTTACAACCAAACAAATATTCAACTTGGGGAAGTTGGTAAAAAATAAATAAAGATGCCACAAGTAGTAAGCGGACAAACGGGATATTTAGGTGGAGAAACGGGCGGTCAAGGCAATGGCGTTGGGGCGGTGATATTCGATGCTCCTTCGGTAAATCGTGCTAATGCGGGTAATATATTGTTTCAAGCATTGAGTAGTCGTGCTAAGCAAATGAATGACGCTCAAATCGACAAAGAAAAAGACTTGCAAACTAAATCTTTTGCTATGCTTGATGGCATAGACATAGATAAGCAAGGTGTATTTGAACCTGACTTGCCTTACTTTCAAGAAAAAACGCAAGACCTAATAAAAAAACGTGGCGAAATTTACGCTAAGTACGGTGGAGATATAACATCTAAACAAGCGTTGCAAGACATTAACGCATTGGATGGAGAAAAGGCTAAACTAAAACTCGAAGCATTACAATCGGCTAATGATAAAAAAATGTATGCCGATGCAACTAGCAAGTTTGTAAATAACCCTAGCAAGTATCAACCCGATTTAAGCACAAAAGGGCTTGAAGGGTTTAAGTCTGCTAAGTTAGGCGAAAGGGCAGGTATTCAAACATTACACGAAGCACCTCCTTTGCTTATGGATATTATGGATAAGCATAGTAAAACGATTGGTGACGATACAGAAATTAGCAAATCTTATACAGATGCTAATGGGAAAGTTATTTACGAATCTGTAAAAGGTAAAAGCCCCGAAAAGGTTAATCAAGCGTTCCAAACATTGTACCAAGCTAATGCTGATGCAAGGGCGGTAGCCGATGCTGAATACGCTCAATTACCCGAAAGCGAGAAACAAAACATTGAGGCTATACGTGCAATTAGTGGGCAAATGGACGTACCGCCTGCTCAAGTTTGGTTAGGGCGTGTTGCAACCAACAACTACTCTACCAAAAATCAATCTGTAAAAGGTATGGGTAACAATCCATACGTTACAGCACAGTTGGCAAAAGATAAGATGGCTTACGGTCAACAACTTAAAAACGAAGATAATGAATCGGCTATTTATAAATTGACAGCGGCTTATGCAAGTGGCGATGCTCCCGAAGTATCATCAGAGATTATTAGAACTACGCCACAAGGTCAAGAAAAAGTATTTTACGCCCCCGCTAGTTTAAAATCGGGAGTATTTACCGTTACGGTAGACGGTAAGCCTACAAATGTAGAAAATACATTCTTGGGTACAATTAGTCGTAACGTAAATATAAACGGACAGCCTACTAAAATTGTTTACAAAATAGATACTAAAACTTTGGTTGAAAAAGGTATCATAAACATAAGCAAAGCCGATGTAAACGCTCAAAATGGAGTTGTCAATGTAACGGGTGGAGCAAGTAGCCTACAATCTAAGATTATAGATAACCTAGACAAATTCCCCGTTATGAATGCGGGTGACGCTATGTTTATTGCAAAGGCTAACGGTGCATCAGACAAAGCAATCGAAGCTACAAATAGAAACTACGGTGCTTATTCGGGAGGCGGTATGGTTGATGTAACAAAAATCAATAAGCAAATTGTTCCCGAAAAAAGAAACGTAGGTCAAGCTGTGCCAAAGGTTACTAAAACTACGGTTGAAGTAAAGCCTAAAAAAGAAGTTCAAAAAGAAAAGATTGTCAATGGTGTAAAAATGCCATTTAATGCAACTCCAAAATATAGCAAACAAACGGGTAAGTTAATGGGGTATGAATTGCCCGATGGAACTAAATTTAAACTATAACAATGCCAACAAACGAAGCAAGGAAAGTAGATTCATGGGATGAAGAAGTAACCGATGTTGCTCCTAAACAAGTTGATAGTTGGGACGAAGAAGTTGTTGACGAACCCGTAAAAAAAAAAGTTACTCCGTCACCTTCACAAACCCAATCGTCATCAAATGGTTTGAACTTGTTGAGTGGTGTCATACCTTCGGGGAAAGCATTGCTAACTGGGCAAAAGGAAGAATCAGCGCCAACCGAACAAAAACAAATAGACCTAACGAATGCCCCCATTGCGGAGGACGAATCGACTAGGACGGACAAATTTATTCGTAAACCTATTGACAAAAAAAAGGTTGACGAAATCTATACTTTGTCGAAACAAAACGAATCTCTTGTAGACGAATTTACTAAATCGCATTTCGTGTTGGATAATCTTTCTCAAACGGAAGCGATTAAACAACTTAACGATTTATACGCTAAACGAGAACAAGCTAAAGACCCACAGACGGCACAAGCAATAGACAACCAAATCGAGGTTATCAAAAGTCAACCCGTAGAAAAGCAACCATCTATACAAGAAGCTGTTTTACAGAACGCTCAAAAGTATGGAAATCAACCACAAGACTTTAACCGACCCGAAATACCAATGAACCCATTAACGCCAAATCAAATTTTGGAACGTAACGGGATGAAAACGGCAAATACAGTTGGTGAACTACATGATAGATATATCGAATCTGCGACAAAACTAAACGAATTACGACCCGAATTGGATAGGACAGCAACAGAACTTGATGCGTTTAAAAAAGATGCTAGAACAGCCGATTTTAAAACAGATAAATCGGGGAATAAAACATTAGAAGGTTTAGCGGATATACCCGAAGCATTCGGTCATGGTTTTGGTGGTACAATGAAATCTATCGAGCAAGGTTTTGTAAATCTACTTGGCGACAAGCAAGACAGAATTGACTACGCTAAGAAACGATATTTGGAAGACAACATACTTTATCCAACTAGAACAAAAGGCATGGCGACAAGTGGTTCTGAAATGATTGGTGGCGTTGCGCCTTATGTAATATCTACTGCTGTACTACCCGAAACCGCATTACTAGGTCACGTTATAATAAACGGACTTACAATGGGAGCAAGTGGTTACGGTAATGGCTACTACGAAATGTTTGCTAAACAAAAGCAACAAGGCGCAAGTGATGAAGAAGCTGATGCCATTGCAATGCAAAACGCTAAATTTGAAGGCGCAAAAGAAACGGCTATCGGTGCATCATTACCATTTATGGGAGGTGCGGGGTCAAAGTTATTTCTAGCACCCGCAGAGAAGTCCGCTATGAAGCAATTTTTAGCGACACAAGGCGTTATTATTCCAACATTTACTGCGGGAAAATTAGCTAGTAATGTGTACCAAAAATATGGACTAGGCGAAAAGGACGTAAATTTAGGTGATGGACTTGCTGAAACGGCTGAAAACGGTTTGATATTAGGCGCAATGATGGAGTTTGCGCATAAAGCACCCCCTAAACTAAAAGAATTGTATCGTGCGAATCTTAGTGAGCAATACCCAAGCATACAACAAGCGGTTGACAAAGCTGTGAAAGACGGTGCAATGGACGCTTCTCAAGGGTACGCATTTACGGAGAAACTAAAACGTGATTACGCTGTGTTTAATGCAATGCCGAAAGACATAACAACAGAGCAAAAGTTATTGATAGAACCCGAAACAAAACAGATTATTGAATTAAGTAATCGTGAACCAAGTGCAGTTGAAAGTCCCGAATTAATCAAGGACAAAATTGCTAGGCTACAAAAACAAGTAGCTGAAAAGCTAGGTACGCCATTGACTGAAAAGGAAATGAAATCTTACGAGAAACTACAAGAAATTAAAGGCGACAAAGAAGATAAACTTACTCCATCGGAAAAGTTAGAGTTGAAGCACTACGAAAAGCGTATCAAAACAGCCGAAGATATTGAGGCTAAACTAGCGGAAGAAAAAAAGGTAGCCGAAGCAGAAAAAGAAACCGTTACTGAAACCGTTGTTGAAAAAGGCGTTGAAGAACCTACCGTTGAAGCTACTAAAACAGAAGTTGAAACGCCAACCGAAACGATACAAGAGAAAGGTGTGGAGGAAGTGCCAATAGAAACAACCAAAGCAGAAACAACCACCCCCAAAGGCAATACATCTAATGTAGGGGGAGATGTGGATTTTGCCAAGCGAAAAAAAGAAATGCAGACTGAATATGATAAGTTGCAAAAGGAAAGGTTTGCCCTTGCTAAAGAAAGGGATGAAATTATTGGTGGTGGTGAAAAATATAGAACTTGGGGTAAAAAGCAAACAGATGAAAAAATCAATGAGATAAGGGGGAAGCAAAAAGAGATAGACGAAAAACAGACAGCACTTCAGAAAGAATTGAAAGTAATTGAAGCAAAAGAAAAGGGTAGCGTTGAATTGTTTGACCATTATAATTCTGGTACTGGTTCTCCAAATACAATTATATATGATATAAAAAATAATAAACTACTTGAAAGGGAAAATATTGTAAGAGGGGAAACAAAAGATATTTCTATCGAAGATGCTGCAAGAAATAAATTTGCAAGTACATTAAGAGGGAGAAATGAAAGAGAAATAAATGAAGCATATACTGATAAAGTAAAGGCAAAATATGAAGCAGAAATAAACGAAGAAATTGCCAAATACAAAGCAGTAGAACAATCCCTACCAACCCAAGAAGTAAAGGCAGAACAACCTACTGTATCTGATAACCCTGCATTAAGAGATGTAGAGAGTACAGCTAAAGCGTTGGAGGATATTGATACAAAAGAAGCAGGTGTTATTGACTATAATGCAAAAAGATTATCATTAGAAGAAAGAGAAAAAGAGGATAAGCCTATTATTAAGGATAACACACCATTAGGCACTCTTGCTAAAAATGATATGGGCGATGCTTACGAATTGCAGCTTGTTAATTTAGAAGATTTAACCCCAAAAGAAACTGGTCAAAAATTAGATTTAGTAGAAAAGTATATTAATTGGAAAAAAGAAGGAAATGATTTCCCACCAATTACAGCTATAAGAAAATCTGATGGAACTTTAATTATTGTTGATGGACACAATAGATATAGAGCAGCTAAATTAAATGGCGATAAAAATATAAGAGTTTGGGTAGGGCTAAACGAAGGCAATTCCCCAAAGTCAATAGAAAAAGCTATCTCCGAAGCCTACCACAAAGCCAAAGCAGACGG
>ERZ650304.791-NODE-791-length-14035-cov-8.567382_pt1 | contig 14035 bp, 33 predicted proteins | sample MGYA00376240_ERZ650304 | MGnify/ENA primary metagenome ERZ650304 (study PRJEB26733, sample SAMN07839271) | wastewater metagenome | biome: small river; feature: stream; material: water | place: USA: North Carolina | collected 2016-03-01 ...
AAACAAAGGTCGCCAAGTGCGGCCTTTTTCTTGAGTAAAAAACCATGACCGCACTTTACCAACTATCCGAAAGCAAGCTGCAAGCACTGCAAATCATCGACGACATGATTAACGAAGGTTGTAGTGATGCAGAAATGCAAGAAGCATACGCCCTGCTCAATCAACTAGACGAAAACTTTAACGAAAAGGCCATTAACGTGGCGATGTATGCGCGTAATTTAGAGGCCGAAGCCGAAGCAATTAGCGAGGCAGCAAAGGAAATGGTTAAGCGTTATCGCTCAATATCCGCGAAGGCTGACAGACTGCGTAGCTATCTGTTAAGCGAAATGCAGCGCACACAGACGAAGCAAATTAAATGCCCTTATTTTGTGCTGTCACTGCGTAAAACTCCCGCCAGCGTTCGCATCGCACCTAACGCGGTTATCCCTGATTATTTGCTTGCACCGCCTAAGCCGCAGGAAGCCGACAAGCGAGCGATTAAAGAAGCCATCGAAAAGGGATTGGTGATTGAAGGCGTAACGCTTGAATCAGGCGAAACATTGAGTATTAAGTAGGACGAAGGCCGTTGGCAAATGATTAACGCAGGAAGCGGAAAGAAACGAAACTGCACTAAATGCGGGAAGTGCCTACAGATAATTTAGGCTTGGTGTATAACCAACGCATAAGCCGTAAAGCCCGATGACAGCGAATCTACACAGGCGGCTGGGGCTTTATCGGTTTGATGCAGAGTTAGGCGCGTATAATTTAGAACTTTAACGAGGTGAGATGATGGCTAAAGTTACACAAGTAACCGCTCAAGGCAAAAATGCGTTGATTGTAGCGAAGTATGAGTACCAAGAATATGCTGGTGCAAACTATCAAGAGTCGACGATTGAAATACCACTTACGATTGAGAATGTTGAGTGTTTGATTGAAAGGCTTAATGCGTGCCTTGATAAGATGCGAGCAAGTGCCTAACTATTGCAATAAGAGGAAACGCCCTCTTGAGATACGATAAGCCACGTTTTGGCTAACAAACGAATAAACTTACGTGATTGGCTGGGGCGTTTTCCTACTTAATTGCTGAGTTATACACTTTTTGCGATGGAGACTGAAATGGGCTTTGAAGAATTAAATGGTGCTGAAATTGACGTACTTTACAAGTTATATCATTACGGCAGCCAAGAAGATGGGAATTTGCCGTCAAAGGCAGGCATGAGCGGCTTAATTGGCAAAGGTTTGGCTGTTAAAGACTATGAGTTTAGACACGGACATCCTAACCGACTGACAATTAAAGGTTATGCACAAGGTCATGCTAGATACGATTAAGCGTTGGTGTATAACTATTGCAATAAGAGGAAACGCCCTCTTGATTTAGTACAAGGCAATGTTGCCAAAGATATAGAAAACTACAGTGATTGGCTGGGGCGTTTTCCTACTTAATTGCTGAGTTATACACGGAGATAGCGATGGATAAGATACTACGAAAGATACTTACTATGTTTTGGTTTAAGCATTTTTTAGGCAATTTCAAATGGTACAGAAAGTGGCACGGTGGGCGTTGGGAAAGGCACTGGATTCAGCAATGCTGCTCTGATATTTGGTTTGATATGCGAAAAGATAAGCAGTGGCCTGAGTACAGAATGCCCTACTCACATGGGACTCCGATAATTGAAGATTACCCATACAAGCATGGTGTATAACCCTTTATTAAGGCGCACCCAACTCAGGTAAATGTTACATAGTTGATTGGTTGGGGTACTGATAATTACATAAAGGAGCAAGTCAAAAAGCATTGGCAATAGGAATCAAAATTGGCAACTTGATAAAGATATTTTATTAAAGGGCAATAAAATTTATCACGAAGATTTGTGTGTTTTTGTACCACCAGATATTAATGGACTATTTATTAAAAGTAATGCTACGCGAGGAAATCTACCAATTGGTGTTTCATTGCATTATAGCGGCAAATACATAGCTCAATGCAAAAATACTTATATTGGGATTTACTTATCTTCTGATGAAGCATTTCGTGCTTATAAGGCATTTAAAGAAAACTTAATACTAACTAAAGCATTGCAATATCAAAATCATATTGATATAAAACTTTATAATGCAATGTTGAACTATGAGGTCAGTATTAATGATTAAGATAGGGGCTATATCAAATATGGCAATACATTCAAGAAGGCGTTTAAATAAAAAGCCGCATCAGGGGTATGATAAGCCGTGGCGCAAAATCAAATAGAAATATCAGAGGCAACTCAGGCTGTATTTGCAGCATTAAGAGAAGAGGCATCTCGTTTTCATAATACTGGTGGCAAAAAACCAACAGGTATTTATTTAGGACACTACGAGTATAATCGTTTAAGTGATTATATTATTGCTAAGAATATTAATAATCTTGATGCACCAAAACGTTATTTTATTGGATTAGAAGTATTCAAGCTTGAAGCTTCTAAGCATTTAAGGATTGTATAATGCGGAGACACACAATGATTTTGCTTGGTATAGGATTTGGCACTCGAAGTTTCTACTTTGATGAAGAACCGAAATATATTCCTGAAAGACTAAGTTTAAAAGAAGACGACGCTCAGTCTCATTGCTACTGGAATAAACAAAATAAACGTGGTAAGCGTAAATTTAAAAAGTTTGGTTCTAAATAAATGGACACTTCAGAAAATCCAGAACATTACCCAGACTTCATAGTTTCAAATCAAGACGTATTAGATGAGCTTAATGCTTATTTGGATTACCGTAGAAAAGCCTACGCCAATGTTGTCTTATACGAAATTCATAAACAACGTTATGCCATGCATTTTGCAAATGGCTTAATATTCATCCACAAGGATTACCTCCAATGTCCCTCGAACTAGGTTGCGCTTCAATTTTAGGCGTTATCATATTAGCAGCTATTGTTTTATGCATTTGGATTATGCCAAGTCGTAAAGCAGCACTTCCAAAGCCATCACCAGTTATTGTTACCAAAAATGATGACCAAATCATTCTTGATACTATGGTTGCAAATGCCATCACAATGACAAAGCCACCTTTGAATGTTGGTTATCCAGCACCAATTGTACGTGCACCAGTCTATCATTCACCATTACAAAATACTAAGCCACCGTTGTTTGACGACACCTCATTGTTATTAGCTAGTGAATTAGCCTCAATGGATCAATACGATGTTGTTGATATCAAAAAGCCAGACGAAACACAATGGTGTGTGCAACCAGCAGTTCCAACTTATAATGTTGAAGCTCCTGCTGTATGTGCTCCTGCTGAAGTTGTATATTGTCCTCCAGTAGTTGAAGAAACTAAATATCATAGTACACCAAGTTATGACTATAGTAGCCATAATAGCTGTAGTGGTCATTCAAGCAGTTCGCATGGTTCAGGCTCTAGTAGTTATTCTGATTCAAGCAGTTCAAGTTCTTCATCCTCTTCTTATGGTGATTAAAATGGCAGTTAACGAACACTTTGAAGCCTTTTGGCAAGAAGTACTTGATGTGACAAATGTGCATGATACGATTGTATTAGGTGACTTTGATAAGGCAGAAGCATTGGCTCATTGGACCGATGGTGTTCGTGACCCATATAGTATTTATTTAACTTTGGCACATTAATATTATGGCTAAGCAATACAAAAGTACAGTAGAGCTTAATGGTAATAAAAGTCCATCTACTGGAAGTGCTACTGCATTTTATGGCAGAAGTCCTTGGAAAGGATTTAAAAGTCCATATATGTTTTTTGAAGTGGCTGATTGCAGTTCAAAAATCAGATTACATAATTCTCAAATTGATACAAAAGAACTTTTTATTAAAAAGCTTAAACGCTTAAGAAGTGAATTGGATCAATTTATTAAGTTCTTGGAAAAATAAATGACAGATATTCATTGGACAGAAGCAGAAGAATTAGCTGCTAAGATTTGTGGCTTGGGTGACGATTACGAAAGTGACCAAGTTGAACAAGCTCTTTTTGATAAATATGAAATTAGCTTTGAAAAGTTTAATGAGCTGATTGAAGATTTAGTACCACTATGTGAAGTTGGCGTTAGTCCACTTACAGATCAAAAATATCGTGGCTTTGCAGATGTAGGGCAACAATATTGGATTGTAAAAGTAGATGCTTCATTATGATTCATCGCGCTATTAGGCGTGGTAAGAAATTACCAAAAGGTGCATCTCGTTGGGACAGTGGTTATATACAACCGACTGGAAAATGGCAAAAGCGTCTTGCTAGTAAAAAGTAAGACGCAGTAAAGAAGTTGCAAATGGGAATGCACACAAAAAGACTTGGGGTCCATTTGAATGGAGTTAAGTAATGTTTGTTAGTAATCAAATGGATAAATATATACAGTGTTATTGTACTGGAGCTTGTAAAAGTAGTGGAATATGTCCAAATGCAATGAGCATAAGTCCATATAAAAATTGTATGTCACCAGCACATAATGCACCAACACATTTATATGTTCCGCCTGGAAAAACATACATTCATACATGCCCATTGTGTAAAAATAAAACAGAAATAATTTCACCAAACATAACGTGTTGAGTGATAAAAAGGAAAATAAAATGCAATTTATATTGCCAATGCTATTTGTTCTATTTGTAGGACTAAAATTAATGGGTTACATCACATGGTCGTGGTGGCTTGTTACAGCTCCATTGTGGGGTGCAGTCATTGTGGGTGGACTAATATCTTATTTTGCAATGAAGTCCATTGTTAAAATATTGTTGCCAATGGGCACAGGTGCGCATAAAGATAAGTCAATTAATAGTCCGACTTTCCCATCTTTTAGGGAATGGCCATGATACTAAATCATCTATTAGAACAGCTTAATGAGCTTGATGAAAAATATCCAACAGCTAGAGTGTATATTAAGGCAGATCATGGTCAAATGCCCGAAGCTATGGGTGCAGTAGAAGTAATACTTGTAGAGAATAGCTCTTATTACTTAAGTGACGATGTTGAGCAATATGCTTTAGCAGATTTAGACGAAGACGATATTAAAAGTCTTGTCGATGAAGGCTATGAATATGTAGTAATAATATCATGACAGCCTATGTAATTAGTGATACGCATTGGCGGTCATAATAACGTTATTAAGTTTGATAATCGTCCATTCGCAGATGTAACTGAAATGAATGAGGCTATGGTTACAAACTGGAATAATACAGTTAAGTCTACAGATACTATTTATCATTTGCGGTGATTTTGCTTTTATGCAAGATACTCAAGTTATTAATTTACTTAGCAGACTTAATGGGAATAAGATTTACTTATTTGGCAATCATGACAAAGTTATGCATAAGCCAGATGTAAAAAGATTCTTTTCCAGTATGCATTATTATTTAGAAGTAAAGCATAACGATGAATTATTTTGCATGATGCACTATCCGATACGGAGAATGGAATAAAGCTCATCATGGCTCGTATCATATTCATGGCCATTGTCATGGTAATTATAAAGCTCCTAATCCTTGTAGAATAATGGATGTTGGTGCTCCGTGTATCAATTATACTCCAATAAGCTTGGATGATATTGTTATTAAACTCAAAGATCAGCCTTTGCTAAAGCATGGCACAAGATAGGTGAAGCATTATGTTACATTGTCGTTTAGACCGTCATAGCAAAGCAGTTGCTTTAGGTATTAGTTTGTTTGGCGAAGAACACAAAGCTGGTGTTCTTGGAATTGTTAATTATGTGCAATTGAGCAGTACTGAACATCCAAGCCTTGTTGTTTATCATGACTTCAATCATTTGGTAGCAGTTGCATTACGTGCAGATTCTTTTGCTATATCAATGAAGCTGTCTACAAGAGAGCGTCAAACTCTTTTCTTAGCAGCTATGTTTCATGACATTTTGCATTCATATGGTAATGCAGTAGATATTATTAATATCACAACCGCAATGTACGAGATTCAAGAAGTTTGTAGAATGGATTTGTATCCATTTATTGCACATATTAATGTTGAGCAAATCTCTCATGCGATTATGTGTACAATCTTCCCATTCAAAATTCGTCCAACTAGCGATATTGAATGTTGTTTACGTGATGCAGACTTATGTATGTCTCTTGAAGAAGATGCAGATATGTTTGCACTTGGATTACAAAATGAATTTGCCAATAAAGGCGAAACAGTTAATGTAACAGTAGAATCCATGATGGAATTTGCCAAGCTTCAACGTTTTTATACAATTGAATGTGCTCAATTGTTTGGATTTAATCATGCTTATCGTTTTAAGACAGATAAGCTTAAAACAAAGGAATAATAATGAAAGTGACTAAAACTGCCTCTGTACAATTTCAACCATTTGATTTGATTATTAGTGTTGAAACTGCAGAAGAGGCCAAAATTCTTACTACTTTTTTTAGCTATACAATTGCATTGCCAGCGCTTTGCAAAGAAAGAGGCAGTCTTAATTCTGATGAATCTCTTTTTCTGCACAATTGGATGAAGCAAGTTAGTGGTGTAATTCAAGGTGAATAAAGGGCAACGTAAACGTAAAAATAAACCATTTCGTGTACCATCTGCTATACATAATGATAAAGCTTTACAGTTAATTCATTTAGTATGCAATGCATTGCGAGATGTACAGATGTCCCGTCAAGACATTATTGACGGTTTACTTTATGCGGAAAGCATTATTAAAGGCGAGACACAAAATCATGTTTGAACTTGATTTACCTGAAAACTACACAGACTTAACAGCCCCAGATGGCATTACAATGCCAGGCTCTACACGTTATGTAACAAAGCCGCTTGACCATGCACCACAAGAATGCGTGGTCGTCGTATGTTATAATCCGTTAACAGATTTAATGTTGGCTGTTCATCGCAAAGATGATGTATCTGATTGGGGTTTGCCAGGTGGCAAAATTGAAGAAGGCGAAACTGCACTTCAAGCTGTTATGCGTGAATTAGCAGAAGAAACATGTTATACATTGGCAAATCATCGCTACATTCGTCTAATTGATAAGCGTATGGATAATGAAACACCAGTGTATGTATTTATTATCGACAATGAAGGCTTGGCTCTTCATACTGGACCTTCTGAACAAAACTATGCTTGGGTTAAACCAACATTGTTAACAGAAGGTTCGTTTGCTGATTTTAATAGTCAGCTTTTTAGTGATATTGCAAGTGAACTTCAGCGTCAAACTCAACACTGATTTATGTAAGCACAATAATCAAAGTGTGCATAAAGGTGTTATTAAGTGTAGTGATTGTGGCACTAATCTTGCCACACTACCATCTGTAAATCATATTGTAAAAATGCAATATGATTTGTTTGGATATAATTGTTTAGAATGTGGACGTAGTTATCAAGGTGGTAACTATTGTATTTTTTGTTCAAAAAGAGAAGTGAAAAATGGCCAATCCAGTATTTAAAGAACTGAATATTTCAGTTGTTGTTAACGCAGTTGCATTACGGACATTAAAAGACGCTGAATTAGCTACCACTATGGCGGCAATTTATCAGTCTGGCAAACCAGTCGTATTAACAAGTGATATTGCTGACTTTAGTAATGCTACACGCATTAAAAAGCACATTGATGCTGGTACAATCAAGCCAGAACAACTTGAGTACTACATGGCTCGTGCATTAACGGCAGAAGATCAAGCTGTTATTACTAACTACTTTAATGCTCGTAAAGATTTAAATGCTTTGCTTAATTTAGTTGAGGTTGTTTATCCATTTGCAGAAATTCCACGTGGTCGTGATATTGAACATATTGTGGTTACAGCAAACAAGTTAACTCGTGAAAACAATGCAATTAGTATTGATGATTTCAAGAAAATTTGGGTGCGCGCTTATAAGTTTTGGAGTGGTGATTCTACTGTACGTCCTCGTACATTTAATGTTCAACAAATTGGCGGATATGGTCGAGAAGTTAATATTAAAAAGACAGAGTTATCAATTGGCTGTACTACGATCCCAAGATGGGAGGTCGAACAATTGGCGGTTCGTTTAGAATTACCTTTCTCTGAATAAAATGCTATAATTTGGAAATGAGCTGCACTATTTTGTGGCTCTTTTTTATTTGGAGCGATTTCATGAAAGTACGCAAAATTCATCAAATGTTTTGTCGTCATCAATTTGTTCGTAGCACTCTTTCAATCTCTATCTGTATCTGTTGTGGTAAAACCAAACCAAGGAATTACTAATGGTTTATTTTCTATGGGCTTTATTAGCCCTTATAGTCTGCTATTTGATATATAAATTTGTTATTTATATTTGTCCTAAACGTTCAAAAGGACGTAATCAAACAGATATGGATTGGATTATGAATCACCGCGCAAATCGTAGTGGTGGTCGCTATCCATATAAACGACGAAAAGATAATATTCTTAATTTTTCTTGTAATGATGGAGATAGTGATGGCGAATAAACCAGACAAAGGTGTCAAAGGTGGCAGTTGCAATATAACTGCATGTCAAAAGCCATTAGTTAATGGCAGCTATTGGAATAAGTCTACTCAGCGTTATTATTGTGAAGAGTGTGCAATACAAATCAATTGGCCTGGTGGACGCAAAGATGTTATGGCTCTTTATGGTGTTCCATTGCTTTGTGAATTGGAGCCGTAATCATGTGCTCAATTCTGCTTCCTAAAGTGCTATGTGCACTATGTTTTATAATGTTCTTCTTGTGCTTTTTTATATCTTTCTTTATGAAAGTATTGTGGCCTCATCGTTTTGCCAATATAGATAATAAAATGTCAATTCAAAATCCTTCAGATGCATTGATTTGGTTGTCTATGATATTTTGGTTTACGATGTGGGGCTTCCGTACAATGTTTCCTGCTTGGTGATTACTATGATTCGCTGTAACACAGAGCAAGACTTTATAAAGTTAATGCTGCACATATTTTTTAGTTCAGGTAGAGCAAAGCTAGAATACGATGAAATTCTAGACCTAGAGTATGAGTTTGTACAAAGTGCTTTAGGTATTGCTCAAAAAGAACATGATGTTGCTGATGAAACTTATGAAGATATTGAAGTTGATTTGCTTAGTGAGTTTCTCAATGGTAATCATAAGTACAAAAACCAAGCTTATCCAGTCTATGTAGACTGGGATATTAGAAAATGGGGATCTGAATCTTGGGCTTCTGTTTATTATTTTGAGGTCTATACTCCGTATGAATTAAGTATGGAAGCTTTGATGGAACAGCAACATAAAGCAAATGAAGAGTTATTAAAGCATAGGGCTTTATTTGCTGAATTGCGACAGCTTAAAAAGGAATTATCTAAACAATGAAATTTACCTTAATTGGAATTCGCTGCTCATCTTGTGGTAGAGAAACAAGATATACAGGAACATGCTCCCATTGCGGAGCACAAAATTGAAATCTTAGGATGCTAAATCATGCAAACTTACATTGTTGGTGGATATTGTGGTATATAATTTTGGCATATTTGATATGCCAAATATTAAGGCCAGAGGCAATATTTATTATGGCTTCTGGTCTAGAATGATTGAAAGATGTTATAGTGAAAAATCTTTACTTAGATACCCACAATATTTAACTGTTTCAATTTATCAAGATTGGCAATATTTTTCTAATTTTTATAATTGGGCTACTACTCATTATATTAAAAACTATGAACTTGACAAAGATATCATACAAATAGGATCGCGTATTTATTCTCCAGACACATGTTGTTTTGTTCCTCAAGAGATAAATAAATCCATAATTGAAACAGTTAAAGGTAATTTTCCATGTGGTGTTTGGTATAAACAAAGATCGGCAAGAATGACTAATGAAAGGTCTAAACCTTATATTGCAGAATGTTGTGGAATAATATTAGGACAATTTGAAAGTGCATTTGAAGCACATCAAGCTTGGCAATTAGCAAAAATAAACCATATTAATAATTTAATTGATAAATATTTTGGCTTAATAGATATTCGAGCAATTAATGGATTTAAATCTAGAATTTTATTGCTACAAAATCATTATGATAATAATCTTTTAACCCTGTCTATTAATTCGGAGTAATTATGAAAACTTATTTGACTGGCGGCTACATTCGGGATGAAATGCTTGGCGTTCCATCTCATGACCGTGATTTCGTAGTTGTTGGTGCAACTCATGAAGAAATGATTGAGTTGGGTTATAAACAAGTTGGTGCTGATTTCCCAGTTTATCTTTCTAAAGACAGTGAAGAGTTTGCTTTAGCTCGTACAGAGCGTAAAAATGGTGATGGCTATAAAGGTTTTGCAGTTAATTCAGATTTTAATATTACCATTGAGCAAGATCTCGTTAGAAGAGATATTTCAATCAACGCTATGGCTCTTGAACATGGTGTTTTGCCACTGAAATTAATTGACCCATGCAATGGTATTCAAGACTTAAAAGACCGCGTATTACGTCATTGTTCAGAAGCATTTAGAGATGACCCTCTTAGAGTGCTCAGAGTGGCCCGTTTCATGGCCAAATTCTTTGACAAGGGCTTTCGTATAGCTCCAGAAACAATGCAGCTTATGCGCGAAATGGTGGCCTCTGGTGAGCTAAATCATTTGACTCCAGAACGTATCTGGTTGGAAACGGTTAAGGCTCTAGAGACAAACCATCCCTCTGCTTATTTCAACACATTATTAGAATGTGGTGCTTTAAAAGTTGTCTTTCCAGAGCTTGATGCATTAACTGGTGTAGACCAACCTGCTGCACATCATCCAGAGATTGACACATACGTTCATGTAATGATGTGTGTTGATTTATCAGCAAAACTAAAGCAAACCACAGTACAGCGTTTTGCTGCATTGGTTCATGACTTGGGTAAAGGTATTACTCCTAAAGATGAGTTACCTCAACATAAAGCTCATGAGCATCGTGGTGTGCCATTAGTAGAAGCAATGTGTGACAGACTTAAAGTACCTAATCCATATCGCTGGATGGGTGTTAATGCTTGTCGCTATCATTTGAATATTCATACAGTTAAGCAACTTACTCATAAGACATTATTGCGTAAGATTATTTTAATTGGTGGCTCAAATGTTGGTCAAGCTGGTCGTGTATTGCAATTAATTGACGTTTGTATGGTTGACGCTAAAGGTCGTCTTGGTTTTGAAAACAATGACTATCCTCAGCGTGAATATTTAATTGGTGCTATTAATGCATTGCATGCGATTGACAATAAAGCGCTTTTGCAATTTGTACCACAAGAAAGAATTGTGGAAACCTTACATCGTAAACGCCTTAGTGTTTTAAAGGATTATATCAATTCTGTGAGTTAAATTATGCGTATTATCTCTGACTTCAAAGAGCCTTATGATGGCTTATTGCGTCATGGTATTGGTACTGATATTTATTATCGGCATCAAAGTGAAATGCAAATTAATGATACTTGGACTTGGCCTGGAGTAAATCTTGAATCAGATATTGAAAATGTAGATTTTGAGTCAGAAATTTTTGTTGTGAATAACAAAATGATTCCTTGTATTGTTGTTAAGACTTATAAGGACATCGGTGGTGGAATGCGAACTCCAGTAGGTGAGTATGGTTATACAGACCATCATGAATTTATGAATTGTCGTTTTCTTTGCCAACATCAAAAAGATTCATTGCGTGTACGTTCGTATATGTATCAATTTTTTGCTCAGCGTAATCGTAAGATTGTTTGTGATGCTCCAATTGCTCGTTGTATATATTCAAAAAATATAACTTCAAAGCATCTCAATTCAAATTACGCCTTAGAGTTAAATCCTCAGTTGCCAAAAGCTTTTTATTCTACAATGCAGCCTTATGAAGTTTATCAAGAAATTTTGTATTGGTTTAATAATCGTAGTAATCCTGAAAAGCCAATGGTTCAAGTAGCAAATGATGTGCGTATTCAGCAACATGGTTTTGACAAAATGTCATTTAGAAAAAGGAAACAATGATGAAATTAGCTCCTACTGCATTAGGCAATTTTATTGCTGTTATTGCTTATGGTCATAAAGACCAATTAGATAAAGGTGGTAATCCATGAATATCAAAACTTTAAATATTGTTAATTTTATGGATGTAAATTTTCCTTTATGGCAAAACGTTGATAAATTAGCATTGGCATATTTAATTGCATCTATTGCACATCTTTATCAAGTTGACAGAGGTGGGAATGCATATATTACCCACCCTGTTCAAGTTTCAATTAATGTTAATAGTAACGATAGCGAAATTAATCAAATGTGTTTATTGCACGATGTAATAGAGGACAGTTATATTACATTGAGCGATTTAATCAATTTGGGGTTTTCTACTCGTGTAGTAAGTGGAGTGTATTTGTTAACCAAAGACTCAGCATTATCTTACGAGGACAATATTGCAAGATTAATAGGAAATATTGATGTATGTCGTGTTAAACGTGGTGATTTAAAGCATAATCTTGACCCCACCAGACTTAAAGACTTAACTGATAAGACGTTTTTAAAACTTACTTCTTATTTTAAAGCCTTTAAATTGATAAGCAATTATATTGCTGAGCATAATAGTAGAACTTAAATAATTTTAATATTATTTGTTAATACTATTCTGTTTATCCATGCTGTAAATTCATGCAAAGACATATTGTTTTTACCAAAATTACATACTTTACAGCATGGTACGCAATTTGATTCCGTGTATCCAATTGTATTATCTATTCTGTCTACTCCATTGTATATAAAATCTCCTTGATCTTGTGTATTTGGAGCTTTACATAAATTGGATGGCTCCATATTACAATAAAAACAATTTTGTGTTGTAATTTTAATAAAATTTTCTCTTGTTAATTCAAAAGTTAAATTTCTCTTTTTAGCATTATACTTATAACCTTCAAGTACTCTATTGATTGCCACTTGGCCAAATGGTAATAATCTTTTTTTATTTGATATTGCTATTAATTCAGCTGTTTTACATCCGCACGATATTGTTTTACCAGACACAACTCTGGACTTAAACATTGATTTAGTATTTCCACAATCACATAAAAATATCCATTTGACATAATGGCCATTAATATTTGTGTATTCTAAATCTCTTTCTATAGCCATTAAATGGCTAAATTTTTTATTCTTAATGTCATTTTCTTTCATATATACTCCTGAATTGACCAACTGTGTCAATCCACTATTGTATAATAGTTTTATTGAAAATGCAAATCTTATCAGGAGCATAGTTTGTGCTAATTATTCGGTAGTTATGCATTAACTCGTGATTTAACTAGATGTAATGATATTGATGTTATTACATCTAGTGTAGATAACGTAATGTTGTGGATTGTACAACAGGCTGAAATTGTTACTCAGCATTATTGGTTGAATGATTCAAAGTTTGTTGTTCATGCTTTTTTAGATGGACGTTTAACCGTTATAGAATTTGAAATTGCCGTTACTGGTTCATCTGGATATGAACTATTAGCAGACAGTAGAAGTTGTCTGTGGTCAGAAAAAGATAAGTATGGTTTAGGTTATTTTGCAACTAAAGAAGTTTGCTTAATGCTTAAGCTAAGTCATCGTTTTTTAAGAAATAGCCCACATTTCTGGAAAACAATGAAGGACATTGCAATATTAAAAGCTCACCTTCCACAAGGTCTTTCTGATTGGTTAATCCCTATCCTAAAAAAACGAGAAGTGGAAACGTACACGTATAGCCATCCTAAGTTGAACACAACTAAAGAAAACTTCTTTAAAGATGACAACATTGTGTATACATATGACCACGATGAGTTGCACCAAATTGTTAAGTTGCTTGATAAGCCAGCTTATGAATATTTTAAACCAAATGAAAATGAAGTTTATTGTAGTTCAGAACTGTTTGCTAATGCTGACAATACAATAAAAATTGCTGCTGTATACGAAGAGTCATGTGTGCTTGCTTTGGAAAGAGCTTTAGTTCCATTTGAAGACAAAATTGATTTTGAAAATGCCCAAGTTATATTTTAATATGATGGATATAACCTTGTTTCGATGTAAAACGGTCTTAGAAGTGATTAAGTTATCAATGGAATCGCCTATGACAAGAATATAAATAAATTTCTACTTACTGGAAAAGATTGGAGTAAAATTTACCAAGTTAAACTTACTCA
>ERZ650304.792-NODE-792-length-14029-cov-8.314727_pt1 | contig 14029 bp, 26 predicted proteins | sample MGYA00376240_ERZ650304 | MGnify/ENA primary metagenome ERZ650304 (study PRJEB26733, sample SAMN07839271) | wastewater metagenome | biome: small river; feature: stream; material: water | place: USA: North Carolina | collected 2016-03-01 ...
TTTAAATGGCATGTACCGATAAGGCCCGTTACACCGCAGCAGGTCGGGAAGTTGAAGAGGGCTCATTACTTGGGAGATCCGGTAAAGCGGTGGGTGGATGAGGCGGGATCGTTGTTCGAGATTGACTACCGGAGTGGCGGTAAGATTTGGCTGGGGTCTGTGGCGATTTGTAAGGAAGAGTAAAACTTGGATATGGCAGAAAACAGTAAGATAGAATGGACTAGGCATACAGCTAACCTTTGGTGGGGTTGTACGGAGGTTCATGCAGGATGCGATAACTGCTATGCCAGGGTATTCTCTCATCGTTATGACGGGGGTCAGAGCCTCTGGGGTAACGATGTTCCAAGGAAAGCGATAAAGTCGGTCTGGGATAATCTGCGTAAGTTTCAGCGTATGGCAAAAGAGGCCGGAGAGATGCACCGGGTATTCGTGGGGTCCATGATGGACATATTCGAGAAGCCAATGAATGTCGTTGACCAGAAGAGTGAGCAAGTTTATTGCAATAGTGCAAATACATGGAAATTGGATACTGGTTTACTGAGAGATGAACTGTTCAATAACATCGACTTGCAAGAGTATGAAAACCTGATGTTCCTGTTTCTGACTAAGAGGCCGAGCAATATCAATAAGATGATACCAGAGCATTGGAAAGATGAATCTCCGGCAAACGTGATGTTCGGTTATAGCCCCGTAGACAAAAAAAGTTTCCGTAACGTAGACGATCTTCGAAAGGTAAACGGTAAGCGGTTCCTGTCAATCGAGCCGCAACTGCAGGATTTAGGGGAGGTTGACTTAACCGGAATCGACTGGGTAATCCAGGGTGGCGAAAGCGGAACAAAGAAAAGACGGTTTGATCTGGCGTGGGCCAGGTCCATGAGAGATCAATGTGCCAAAGCTGGCGTTCCCTACTTCTTCAAACAGATTGACAAGATTCAGGAGATACCAGAAGATTTACAAATTAGACAATTTCCGATATGAGAATGTGGTCTACAGAAATGCAGGTTCTTAATCAGGAGACTAAAGAACTTCATTGGGTTGAGGGAATGGTAGTGAAGTCTCCGACAAGAGAGATGGCCCAAAAACTACTTGACAAATACGACTATCATTACTTGGTACTTGGCGATGAGATCATTTGTGAAATCCCGTGTAAACCAGGAACACTTGAACCAGACTGGAACAAGATGGTCGATCACGAAGCTATAAGAGAAAATTAAACTTTTTATAAATCTATGGAGATAACCGGTAAAATAGTAAACGTCATGCAGGTGGTCACCGGCAACGGCAAAAAGGGCATGTGGAGCAAACAGGACTTCGTGATCGAACTGCCAGGCAACTACCCTAAAAAAGTCTGTATGTCGCTCTGGGGAGAGGAAATGATCAACAAGTATGACCTCACCATAGGGCTCACCGTGACAGCTCATGTAAACCTGGAAAGCCGGGAGTACAACGGACGCTGGTACACCGAAGTACGAGCATGGAAACTCACATGGGAAGCGCAGACTGACAGAAAGTGGCAACCCGCAGGACACTCTGCGCAAGATCCTGAACCTGATTACAAAGCACCATCAGAACATAGTCTTCCTAGTGTTGATGACCTTCCGTTTTAAACCCCCTACACAATGACAAAAATAAAAGACGTTAAAACATTAATTAAAATAGGCGTTTTTCTGCTTGTAATGGGCATTATTTTTAGCGTAGCGTGGTCCATTCAGGATGGCAAGGTAAACGTCACCCCCATACTGATAAGTGGCGGATTCTACGTTTTTATGTGGTCTATGGCTTTGATTCTAAGAAACAACCCATGATGCTGTTACTCGGAGTTTACTGTGGCTGTTGCTGGATGCTTGGAGCCATACTCATGCTCATTTTTAGAGGACTTTTGACTCTGGATGACTACGTTGCATGGGTATTCGCTCCGATAGTATTCCCGGTTTATTTTGTTTGGTCTTATTTCTCAAAATGATGTGGATAGAGCCACCTGTTGACGAACCGATTGGAAAAGGATGCCTCTGGCAGATTGTAGCTTTAATTGTGGCACTTATTATTCTCGGATACCTAATCTTAAACTGAAATGAAATTCAAAATCGGACAGGAGGTGACACCAACCAAAAAGATTTTTAACTGCGTATTCGGATCCATGGTGCCCGAAGACTTTCCGCAGTTTGGCAAAATTTATACCGTGTCCGGATATCCACTGGAAGGAGATACAAAAATACCTCTGGACTACTGGGGTATGATGTCCCTGGAAGAGAAGCAGCCTAAAAACCTATATCACGAAAGACACTTCGCTGCAGTCCTTCCGGCAGAAGCTATTGAGGAGGCGCTAGAAAAAACTATCTACTAATGGCAGAACAAAAGTCACTTTTCGGATTCAAGGAGATGCTGCCTAAAACTAATCTGAAGAAGATTATCACCAAGGAGAGAATTCAAGAGGTGCAATCGCTTTTGGACAAAAAAGATGGCCGTGGGGCTGCCGAAAAATTGAGAGAAATGAGATACGCTTTAGAGGCTTACGAGAGAAGAATCTCAAATAAGCCCGATGATACCGCTAAAACCGTCAGACGTGCGGATTAAACTATGGTTTCTAAACCGTGGTGAATTGGGTTTAAGTAAATGGTTATTCCGGTTGTCGGTCCGGAATTTTTTTAGATAACAATGAAAGAACAACTAGAGTTAAGCCTGTTTTCTGGACCGCAACTTAGGGATCATGGCATAAAAAAGGCCGTTGATAATGCCAATAGTCACCATGATAAGTGGTCAGAAATAGCTTATCGGTTTCTGACTGACTACATCCGAACACGTTCAGAATTTATGGTGGAAGATATAAGGCAGGCATCCGAAGGCACCGTTCCAGAACCTCCATCCAGAAGAGCATGGGGTGGAATTGTGGTACGGGCAGCCAAAAATGGAGTAATAAGAAGATGCGGATTTAGAAATGTCACTAACCCCAAAGCCCACTCAACACCAGCAACACTATGGTCGGTGGTTTAAATTTAAAATGTGGTATCCTATGAAAAAGAAACAAAATCAGAAAGAGTTGTGTCCTGTCTGTGCCGGGAAAAAAAAGGTAAAAGACAAAAAAACTTCGTTACTTAGGGATTGCGTTGCCTGCAGAGGTGAAGGCCTGATGCCAAAATCTAAACTCAAGAAGAATGCTGTATATGATCCTTTTAATCCTCGTGGAATTTGAAGTTGCCTGGGACTGGTATCACGAAGTAAGAAAACACAAAAGCCCAAACTACCAAGGTTCTAACCTTATTCGATTATTGGTAGGCTTGGCATTTTGGATAGTCCTGTACTTCCATCTCCAGGCTGACCGGTGGGTACTGTTTCCTATGATGGCATTTGCTGTTTTCTGGTTCCTGTTTGACTGGAGCCTTAACCTAGCCAGAACCATGTCGGGGAACTATCGGCCATACTGGTACTTAGGGGATAACTCCAAACTAGATAAGTGGCAAAGAGCCAATGGAGGAGCATTTAGATGGTTTTGGATTAAACTATGCATTGCCATAGCATCCATAGCCGTGTTTCAGATAGGTATTTTTGATATTTATAGATTTATATTAAAATGTTTTATGTAAACAATACTTATAAAATAAGTAAAAATAGTTTGTGTGATTGCTATAAATTACTAATTTTGATCCATTGTTGATGTTAATAGCGCAAACATCGACCCCAAAGAATAGGGCTAAAAATCTCAGACGGCAGTATGGCCGTTACATCGCGGGGTATATTCAGTTGGTAGAAATAGGGGCTCATAACTCCTTACGCATCGGTTCGAGTCCGATCCCCGCAACACTTCACGGCAGGATGAATTGATGCCACGAATCAGGTGAATAGCAATGTCGATTTCACCATAATGACAGAAGGAGGGGTAGATCCCCCTCCATTTTTTGAAAACAACAACGTATTCGACTAACCAAGTCTAATGATTGACGATAAACTCTGGAAAATATTCTCTGTCTATATCCGTTTAAGGGATTCGGACAAAAATGGCATTGTTACTTGTATCACAACAGGAAAGCGAATGCACTGGAAAGATGCTGATGCTGGGCATTTCATTGGACGTAGACATCTAGCAACTAAATTTCACGAACAAAACGTACATGCTCAGTCTCGCGGTTCAAATAGATTTAACTCTGGCGATCAGTTTAAATACAGTTTGGCGATAAATAAAAAGTACGGACCTGGCACCGCTGAGAAAATACTTGTCCTGTCTAGGCAGGTATGTAAGAGAGCCAAATTTGAGATTGATGCTCTCACCGATCACTATAAAAAAGAAGTGGAAAGACTTAAAAAAGAAAAGGGACTATGATGCCGTTTAACAACTATGTGATATTTAAAACGGATACCATGTTCAACGACAAGGTATCGTTTAAGGGCTTAAATTTAGTCATAGACCCATCCTTTGACCCTCAAATTCATGTTAGAACTTATGGCGAGGTAGTTTCATTGCCTCTTCACCTTACGTCTAGGCCGGTTATGCAAGAGCACCGTGGCAGCCCGGCACCTGCAGATTCAAGTCCTTTTGAATACCGATATGTTTCAGACGTATCCCAAGACCTGCAAATCGGTGACCGTATATACTTCCATTTCAACACCATCACCATGAAAAACTGCGTGAAGGAAGAAGGAGTGCACCCCAATAAGACCTGGTATTTCAAGGTCAGTTATGAGCAGATAATTTGTGCTATCCGCAATGGCAAAATAATTCCTATCGCTTCCTACATTCTTGTGGATCCCGATTTTGAAAGCTGGGAGGATATCTTGGTGCCGACTTATAGCCAGCTACGAAATGATAAAGGTGAAGCTATTCTAAAACCCAAAGATCAATGGATTCAAAGGAAGGTAAAACCAGAATACAAGTACTTGACTGCCTTTGTAAGGCATGTCGGAAATCCATTCCGGGGAGATAAGTGTGAGATTGAAGTAGGTCAAAAGATTTGGTATCGCAGAAATGCAGACTGGATGAACACCATTGAAGGCAAGGAGTATTTTGTAATCCGGCAGAGGCACATAACCGGGAAAGAGGTGAATGGAGAATTTGTGCCAATCAGGGGTCATTTATTGGTTATCCCCGAAAGTGAGCCCACACAAACAGAGTCGGGGGTCATCATTAAGAAAAAAATGACCCGCAGAGGGGTTGTTTTTGCTCAGGGTGACAGTTCGTTTCCCGTAGGCACCAAAGTCCTGTTCGGTGAGTCGGACCGCCAGGAGATCAAATTAGGAGGTTCTGACTACCTTCTTATTAAAAAGGGAGACGTTATTGCCACACTTGAAAGAAATGCAAAACCATAATTTGAAAAATTTATAGCAATGCTTACCTTTGCATCTTATACGATTGTTGTTTTATCCATCCTGGGGGTGCTGTTTTGGTTAGCGGCACCCCTATTTTTTTGCAAATCAATCTAAACCCCCAATGAATACATCCCTCACCCCCCAAAGCGATTTTATTGAAACCGAACTCAAAAAATTTGAGACGGAATACGAAATCACCGAATCCGGATTAACGACACTATCCAACTCATTCAAAGACTTAAAAGTCAATGGAGTGGATGATAGAGAAGGACTTAAAGCCGTTGAGTCCGCACGTAAAACCCTCAAAAAGAAAAGAGTCGAAATACAGAATGTGGCTAAAAACCTACGGGACTCTGCCACAAAATTTCAAAAGGCTGTAATCGCCAGGGAAAATGAATTAGTGGCTATAATCGAACCCACGGAAGATATTCTGTCTGAAATAGAAGACTCCATTTACGAAGAGAAGGAGCGATTGAGGTTAGAGGAGGAGCGAAAAGAGGATGATCGGATTCAAACAATGATCAATCAGTTTGCTGCAGTAGGACATGCTGTGGACTACTCCACAATCAAGGGCTATACCGAGGACCAGTTTCATGAGGCCTTGGCAGAGGCCATCATGGTTCACAATAGGCAAGTCGAAGAAGAGAAAATTGCTGCTGAAAACAAGAGGCAAGAGGAAGAGCGTTTTTTGAATGAACGCAAGGAGCAGGAAGAGCGCCAACGTAAATTTGAAGAGGAACAAGCCGCTTTCCGAGCAGAACAAAAGAAAATTGAGGATTTCAATGCTAAAGTTGCTGCCGACCTGAAAGCAGCCCAAGATAAATTGGATGCTGATAAAAAGGCTATTGAGGATGCAAAGGAGGCCGAACGGCTGGAGAAAATCAGATTAGCGGACTTAGAGAGGGCCAAAAAAGAAGCTGCTGAGAATGCCCGTATTGAGGCCGAGGCAAAGGCTAAAAAGGATGCTGAAGATAAGATCGAAGCCGAACGGTTGGCAAAGGAACAAGAAGAAGAAAAGATGCTGGCCGGTGATGATTCGGGTCGCTTTGGCCGATTAAGGGCTATGATGGATTCGAGTTTCCTTAGTGACGATGTAATTATCTGGACTCACTTTAAATCCAAGAAAGGCAAGTCGGCATCAGCTAAGGTACATGCACTTTTGAAAGAGGCAAAGCAGATTTGTATTGATAATATCAAATAGTATGATTTTAGGGTTCATGCAGTACTTCCCCTTTAAGGGAGAAAATGGAGAGAAAGAGCCGACAAATTTTCGTGAGAAGATTTTAGCTTCACAAGGATTGGTTAGATGGCAACACAACGGCCAGTGGTATATAACCGATTTGAATGCGGTTAATAAGGAGGCTATCTTCAATGGTGATGAGAGTAATCTCAAGCCAGACTTTACTCCAAAGATTCATACGTTCAGGGCTGATCCTCATAACCGATGGAAAGCCGGAATGAAAGTATCCATGGTCTATCGTGGAGCCGGTTACAAAATACTAGACTGGTTCAATGAGGGTATTCCGGAGTTGGATACGATTAAGAGCATTCAGAAGATCAAGATTAAGTGGATTGATATCACCGTAACCATTGAGGGTGAGAAAAAGAATATGCAGACTCCTTGTTTTTTCATTGATGAAAAGGAGCAAGACCTACGAAATTTTGATAAAATCATTATAAACGATGGTTTTTCATCAATGAAACAATTCTCTAAGTGGTTCAAAAAAGACTGGTCAGGCAAGATTTTACACTTCACCGACTTCCGCTATGAGTAAGTATTCAGACACCGTGAATTGGGACTCTGCAGACGGACTCCCAAGCAATCCTTTCCCAAATAAACCCATTATAGTGGCCTGTAAAAATGAGGACTGTGCAGAGGATGTAGACACTGAAATTTGCCCATTCTGCGGGACCGAAAATGAAATTGAATACGAACCAGATTACGAAGCCGGGGATAAAGAAAATGAAGACTAAGACACTTGATAGCATCAACAAAGAGTTGGATGATCTTAAAAGTAAGATTCATTACCAAATTGAAGCGCAGACGGTAGAAAACAAATTAATTATGGACACATGGTTATTTTTCAGGAACTATGGGATAATAATTTCTAGTAGAAATCAGTTTGCTAATATCGTATAAGTTGCTATTTTTGCTCTCGCGAATCAAATGAAAGACATTAAAACATTCCCGTCCACACACTGACATTTCAAGGCTTTTGCTTTGACATCTGATTCGCGTCTTTAGTCATGTGTGGCGGGATATTTTTATTATGGAAATATCATTTAAGGAAGGAATTTCATTTGAAGTTTATCTTGAAAAAGATACGTTACGACCAATCCTAAGAATAGGGTACCCACATGATAAAGATGATTTTCCTAAATGTGTTGATCTTGATTTAGAAGAGGTTAAGTCATCAATTAAATTTCTTGAAACAGAATCAAATAGGTGATGGCTAAAGACCCCGCATTCTTATTTTACTCACAAGATTTCTACACTGGCGTAGCCACCCTCAACTGGGAGGACCGTGGCAAGTACATCTCAATACTGTGTTTAATGCACCAACAGGGGCGAATGAGTGAGGAAACCATTAGGTTTATTGTAGGTTCTGTTTCGGATAACCTAAAGTCTAAGTTTAGCATAGATGACCATGGAATGTGGTTTAACGAAAGGCTGGAGGATGAAACACACAAAAGAAACAAATTTACAGAATCTAGGCGAAATAATGGGTTATTGGGGGGAAGACCATCGGATACAAAACCTACGGGTAAACCTAAAAATAACCTAAAGGTTAACCTAGTGCATAACCATAAGGCTAACCTTATGGAAAATGAAAATGAAAATGAAGATATTAATACTAAAGAGCCGGTTGATTTTTTTCTTGAAGTAAAGAACAAGGGCGGGGATATCTACACAGATGAAATGTTAAAGCGATTCTCGGAGTATTGGACAGAAACAATCACGAAGGGAGCGAACAAAGGGAAACCAGCTTGGCGTGGTGAGAAGAAATGGGATCTAGGCAGGAGATTGTCAGCGTGGGCACAACGCAACTTGGACGGGATAGTTTGTTACAAGGAAGACGATAAAAGCATTACCGACAAGAGAATTGAGTTTAAGGCTAGTCTAAAACCATTCCTTGAAAAGTATGGCAAAGACCTAATCAACAACTTCTACCTGCATTGGGGACAGCCAGAGAACACCAAAGCGCCAAAGAAACTCAACTGGGAGTTAGAAGAATCATGGCACCTTGAAAGCCGAATTATAAATTGGGGAAATAGAGATTTTAAAAAAGCAAACGGAAAAGGAGAAGAAAAACCGGTTTACAGGATACCACAATGAGGCCAAAACAACCAAAAGTAAGTAACGATATTTCTCAAAGCCTTGGGAAACTTCCTCCACAAGAATTAGACATAGAAGCAGCAGTTCTAGGGGCAATAATCCTTGAAAAAAAGGCAATTATTGAAGTTGCCAGCATTTTAAGAGTCAATCACTTCTACTCGGAAGCACATCAAGAGATTTACAGGGCCATCATCGAAATGTTCGCTGCAGGAGAGAGTATTGATATGCTTACCCTGGTAGGTCACATCAGGTCAAATGGCAAGTTAGAAATCATTGGAGGTGCCTATTACATCGCTGAATTGACCTCCAGAGTTAGTTCAGCAGCAAATATTGAATTCCATGCTAGGCTTTTGGTAGAGGCCGGAATGAAGAGATCACTCATTAAAATGGCTTCAGATATCCATCAAGAGGCGTATGAGGACACCACAGATGTTTTCAGCCTGATAGAGAAAAGCAATCTGGAAATCCAAGAGATTTATGATGATGCCATTGGCTCCAAGGCAGAGCAGAGCATGGTAGAAATAGGGATGAAAGTAATCAGAACAATAGAAGCCAGACAATCGGGCAAACATACCGGCTTAGATTCTGGATTTGCTGTACTCGATTCTTTGCTAAACGGATTCAATAAGACCGACCTGATAATACTTGCCGCGAGGCCGGGTATGGGTAAGACAAGTATGGCTATGCAGGCAGGTAAAAACATTGCAGAGAAAGGAGTTCCCGTTGGAATATTTAGTTTGGAGATGTCCAATGAACAGCTAGTAGAAAGACTGGCCATATCTGAATCTGAAATTGACTCCGACAGAGTTAAAAAAGGGCTATTGGATAGTTATGAGGTATCAAGATATATGGATGCCGTTGGCAAACTTTCAAACCTTCCAATATTTATTGATGACACCCCGTTCATGACAATTTTAGAACTTCGTGCCAGAGCCATGAGAATGAAAACAAAGCACAAGATTCAATTCATTATTGTTGACTACCTACAACTAATCAAAGGAATTAATGAAGGAGGCAAGACGATGAACAGGGATCAGGAGATAGGAGTGATTACAAGGACGCTGAAAGGAATAGCTAAAGAATTGGACATACCTATCGTGGCACTAGCCCAGTTGAGCAGAGCAGTTGAAACCAGAGGGGGATTGAAAAAGCCACAACTGAGCGATCTAAGAGAATCCGGGAGCATTGAACAAGATGCAGACGTTGTTCTATTTCTTTACAGACCGGAGTATTACAAAATCACTGAAGATCAGGATGGATTTCCTACTCATGGGCTATGTGAAGTTATTGCAGAGAAGCACCGTAACGGTTCAACAGGAACAGTAAAGGTTAAGTTTATAGGTAAACTCACCAAGTTTGCACCATGGGAAACAGAATATGTTCCAACTACCAAAAGGCAGGAGTATGCCACAAGCCATTACAAAGACCCAACTCAAAAACTGAATAAAGATGATGATGAGCCATTTTAAGGGAAGCCACACCTCAGAGCGCAAAATATTGCTGCCAACGTATCAAGTGTATAGTGTCGTTGCGGCCTTGATGAATTTAATGAGCCACACGGTTTTGTAACCTTAGGAAGTGGGTTGAATGTGCGGGTTACTTAACGGTGTGAGCGGTGAAACTGAAACTTAATAATTAAACACCATGAAAAAAATGTTAAATGAACAAGGAGAAGAGGTTGTTTACATTGAATACCAAGATGGAATACCTCATTCAGTATTGACCGCTCCAATTAATGGACACGGTTTATCATGGTTTGATTTTGAATATGTCTACGGAGACAAAAAAGATATTAGGTTTTACGAATCTGGAGGCGGTGGAAAAAGAAATGAAATACAAGCGCCTCATTATGTTAAAGGAAGCGGAGCCAAATATTGGATGGCAGGTGATTGTAAATTTAAGGGAAGTTCGAAAGCAAAAAATTGTGAACGATTAGAAAAACCGCTTCAATTAAGAACAAGATTCAAGAGAAGCATGAATCCTTTCAAAGTAGCTGATGAAACAAGTTATGGCTTCGAGTATTGCTCTGTTTGTGAAATTCAAACTTGCGATGGTAATGGGTGCCAAGACCATCAAGAATGGAGCGATGAAGAGTCCTGCTTAGTTTATATACATGATGGATCACGTGTTGAATAACGGTAAATACTCGGCACGGATGCAAGAGCTTTGGATGCGCGTTGATATGTGCGGCTTTTGCATTGGTGCCGCCTCACAGGGCAGCATGAATTATATACAGTGTTGTGTGCAGTTGTTTTTTGTGCGGCTGGCACGGGCAAATGTATTTGGCCTCCGTGCCTTTGCCCGTGTTCGTTGGGAAAAACAATTGTCACACAACAAGGTTATATAGGCACCTATTCCGTTTGTAATCGGGTAAAAATGATAAAAAACGCCATTTTAATACTTATTTTAGCCTTTCCTATTACGGGGGAAGCTCAATCACTATCTATGGATAGTTGCAAGTATTTTGCTGAATTGGTCAATAAAGAGAGGGCCAAGAGGTTTAGGAGGAGACTTGAATATAAGGAAGATAGACAGCTAATTCTTGACAAGTACGCAGCAACGCTTGTTAAGCAATACAACCATCACGGAAATGAACCGAGGGTACGTGAAATGATCTGCCATGACAATAGCCTTAAAGGTAACCTGAAGATGTTGATGATGTCTCCACCACACCGTAAGGGGCTAATGTCCAAAGGGAAAACCTGTGTAGGGATATTCAAAAAGGATGAAGAATACTACGTCTGTGTGAGGGTTTACTACTGAGTATTCCTAGTAGGAGTTTTCCACTTTGCCAGTTTGATAGTCTTTTTACCCACTCCGATATCCAAACGCTTGTAGTTTTGGCCCTTGCCTTGGTTGTTCACGCCAGCGACTCTACGGACGGCAAATGAAACTCCTTTTGAATTCCCAGTTTGAGGGGATTTTACAGTTGTTACAGGGGTAATTACCGTTTCTTTTGATGTGGACATTTTACCGGGCACCGGCACGTTTATCTTTCTGGGCTCGTAAGATTTTTGAATCCGGCCAGAATACTCTTCTTTCCCACCGCCAGCGTAAGAAATTTTACCTTTTGATTGGGCATCCATTCTTGTTGCCGTTTTTTTAGGATCCTCTCTCAATTGCTTACCCAACGCCATTGTTGTAGGCCGGTCCTTCACACTCTTTTGCATGTCCCCAGGTACAAACTTACTCTTGGGAACGTCAATCGTGGCGCTTTTGTAGGTGGTTGGAGACGTGCTGGATTTTGTGATAACGTCAGATTTTGTCCTGACCATTACCTTACTACCTCTAGGCAAAGTTTGGGACGGGTTTGTTGGGTTAGCAACCTTATTGTTACTTCGGATAACGTAATCACCACCAGATTTGATAGATGCTAGTCCTTTCTCGTCTTTGGCTTTTCTGCGGATTGGGAAGGTATTCATTACTGTATTTTGATTAGTTATCCAAATATCGTAAAATTGAGTTCATATTTACAAACTTAAATTATACCTACCATGCAACAAATTGACGTAGATCGAATTGAAAATGAAAAATTCATTCAAGCCCAAAGAGAGGCACAAGAGCAAGCAGACCGAAAAGCCAGACTAGCCTTTGTTCCTGTTTCAGAAGAAGTGGCACCCGTAGTTGAACCGGTGAATCCTGCTGATGGAGGCACTACCCCAACAGACTCTATGACAAGTGATGCTCCAGTAGCACCAGCAACAGAGTAATTTTTCGACATTCTAACCCCCAAATTTATGTCATTAATACCTTGTGAAGATAGGGTTATTGTTAAACCCGTACCCCCAGATACCAAAACAAAATCTGGACTTATTATCCCCGTTGAAGGTCAAAAGATCAAGATGTGGGAAGTTGTGGCCGTGGGGGCAAGTGAACAGAAAGTGAAGATCGAGCCCGGCATGATTGTGGTTATTCCAGAGTCCGCAGGTTACGATTTTGAAGAAGACGGACAGCCGTTGCGAGTTATCCGACATGGAAGTATTGACCTTTTTGATACTAAAAAGGAATCCTCAGAAGAGGGCTACAAAGGAGACAAACATTCACAAACTGAATAGACTATGGACAGACTAGACTTTTTGAAAAATGTTGCTGGTGCTGCAATGGCCCCAACTCTACTCAAAGACCTTGTAAACATTACAGATGATGACAAGGTTTTAATCACCGAGCCCGGAAGGAAAAAGATTGCCATTGATATTCATGCCTTGACTGGATGCTCAATCCATGGACTTGGAGGGAAGAAGTTAGCGCCAAAAGAAATTCTGGACATCTACTTCAAAACAGGAATACTGATTTATTCGTCTAAGCGTCCAGACGGCACAGAAATTACACATCATCCAATAACTGTTATTGAATGATGGACATTTTTTCTGAACCACTACTTTGCGAGCATTGCGGTCTGGACTTAACCGGAATAGGGTTGATAGCCAATATTAATCACATGAATAGTCACAACGAGATTGCTGTTTACAAGGTAGCAACTGACAATGAAATGAGAGAGGCATTTATGGAATTGGGTATGCCAAAAATGATGTACGACTCATTCCATTACGCACAGCCTACAGAGATGGAGAAACAAATTTTTGAAGATAACTCAAGATTTAAAACAACACTTAACCAATGAAACGATCACAATTTTTACAATCTATTGCTGAGCATTACCGATTAGAATGGATAGATTCGAGTAGGTCTAGGGTTACTTTATTTAAAAAAGTGTAATGGATCGTTACTCCTCCATACGCTACAAAGTACACCTCACTAAAGAGCCTTTAGAGAAAGCGTTCCCGGAATTATTTCGACATGAGGAATTCAATAAGCTGAGAAAACGCATCGACTTTGAAAGGTTGATGCGGTACATCATGTTTTGTTATGATAAGAACACCCAGCTAGTACAAGAATTTCAGCACGACTTGGCAGACCGCAAAAGTGAGGCAGCTAAGGATGCAGGATTTGAACGGAAAGACGGCAAGTGGGGATCCAAGATCCAAGATGTCATGGACATCAAAGATGAAGAGGTCACTGCGGCAATAATGCAGTTTTTGAAGATGCAGAAAAGCCACGTGTGGACTGAAATCATGATCTGTGAGCAAGAGCTGTTTGACTACCGGGTATTGAGATTCACCCCCATAAACAAAGGGAAAAAGGGAGAAGGAGCCTTGGACGAGCAAGAAGTAATCGACTCCACTGTTAAGAAAGACAAGCTCATGGAGTCCTGCAAGCTCCGCATGCGTGAGCTGGAAAGGCTATACGAACAGTTTTTTGGAGATAACAAAGACCTGCAGGCGGCAGAATTTGAGGAACAAATAAAACCAGAGACAGCTGAAAGGATATTGTCAAATATAACTCCATGGGAAGAGACTAGTCAAGAAATTTTATAAACAAAAACAATGAAAGCAA
>ERZ650304.793-NODE-793-length-13931-cov-4.981623_pt1 | contig 13931 bp, 28 predicted proteins | sample MGYA00376240_ERZ650304 | MGnify/ENA primary metagenome ERZ650304 (study PRJEB26733, sample SAMN07839271) | wastewater metagenome | biome: small river; feature: stream; material: water | place: USA: North Carolina | collected 2016-03-01 ...
GCCCAAGTCACAGAAGCCGCAGCTGCGGCAGCAGGGCCTGCCCAATTTGGATTTAACATGAATTATTTTTGTTCTTTCTTAGGAACTGTGATAGCTTTTTTACCTTTAGCTTTCTTACCATTAGCTCTTTTATAAGCTACAGAATCACTGTGTTTTTTCTGTCTTATTTTGGTAGCTGCAAGTTTTCTAGCTTTTCTCATAAGTCTGTACTCTGCAACAGTTAAAACACCTCTTTTCTTCATGTTTTTTTTCATAGTTTTAGAATAACCAATGCGTTTTTTAAATAAAGAGCCTTTAGAAGGTTTCTTTTCTGCTGTGAGCTTAATAGGAGATTTTTCTTTATTCTCAGTTTTTACATTTGCACGTAAATCTCCCATTGTTATTTTTGTGCTTTTTTTCTTTACAGTAACAGTAGAATTTTTAATACCTTTGTTACTGTCTAATTTGTTTCTTGTATCCGGATATTTCATGATTAATGTTTGTTATTTGTATTAATGTGAATTGTTAAGCAGCTTGAAATATGAACTCATAAGGTTTTTTATTAAATGCTGGATCAGCCATTTTATGAACTTTAGTGGCATGAAATAATGGAACTCCTGATTCAGAAGGTATTGGTTTTGGAGTAGGATAGAACTTTCTAGCCTGACTGTTGATATTGAATATCTTTCCTGTGGATGTTGATTGTGCTTTAGGCATGGTTTTATTTGTTAAGTGTTTGAAAGTTGTGTTTCTTCTAACATATGAAATTCAACTGTTTGTATTTGGTTTTCCATTTTATTCTGTAAAGCTTGCTGATACTGTTTAATATGGTTAATACAATCTTCATATGAGAGATCTGGATTAAAATCCAACTCCATAGGTACTACATGACCATAAATAATAGTAATTCTAATCCAAGGATTAGGGAAAAATCTTCCAAATTTTGACTTATTTCTGCAAACAGGAGTAAGAATCTCTTTTCCTGAATTCAAAATGTCTTTTTTAATTGCAAATTCATATGTTACCATAATAAAAAGTTTTGTTAATAAAAATTTTCTCTTTTTTCAGGATATTTTAAGTAAAAGTTTTCAACTGCTATCTCAAACATAAGTATTAAATTTTCATTATCTTCACAAAGTTGAACTAATATGTCTCCTAATAGTCCTGCATTACCATTTACATTAAGTTTATTTTCATGCTCTGGATCTGAGTTTATGTCAATAAAAAGATTAAATGGTTCATTAGTTGTAGAAGTAAGAACTTTTTCTTTAACTTCATTTGAATTTTCACTTTGGATTTCTTCGGTTGGTGTTATTGTTTCTGACATAATTTGGTTTTAAATTTTGGATAAATACACATAGGCTGTGTGATATTTTTCAATTCTTGCATGATCTGCTTTGGTCAGACCTTTTAATCTCCAAGGTTGGAGATTATGCTCAAGATCAGCTAATTTAACTGGTGTTGCATCTGGATTAGTAGAAATATCTCTAATCTGGTCAAGATATGGTTTTTCAACTTCATTAAAAGTTAATAATCTTAATGGAATTAAGACTGAATCACCAAATCCCTCTCTTCTTAAATCATCATAAGTCCAGTCAGTATCTTCAATTAAATCATGAAGGACACCTATTATTTTCCTGGTAACTGTAGTTTGTTTATCCATTACATATAAACAATGTAATATATAAGGTGCTCCAGATCTATCCAGTTTGTTCTCAAAAGCCTTAGCAGCTATACTTATAGCCTTAGCTAGTAGTCTTTGTGGCATAAGATTTAGTTTATTTGGTAAAAAAAGACCCTGCGAGTTATTTGGGTAACCGCAGGGTTTTATTGACAGATTGTCCCACTTAAGTCTTACGACTAAAGATTATTAAAAGTTAACAGTAGGGCCACCTGCACCAGAGCTAACAGACTGAGATACAACTCCCATTTGTTTTCTGATTTCACTGGCAGAATTACCAACTGTAACTAAACATTTTGTATGATCCAATCCCATTTCATCACAAGCATCTTCAAAGTATCTTGGATTACCAACACCTAACATGTTGATAGTAAAAGAACTGGCCCATGCTTCATTTCTTCTTAAATCTTCAATCATGAGTTTTATATCATCAGCTGCGCCTATAGGAGAAGAATTATCCTCTCCATCAGTACTGATAAATAATGCAGTTCTTACTTCGATTCCTTGTTCTTCAAGGTCTTTTCTGTAAGCTATTGCATGTACCAGCGCTTCTTTTACAGCCTGATAAAGGGCAGTTCCTCCTCCAATAGGTTCAACATCAAAGTAGTCATCCTGTACATTAAGTATAGGCATGAAACCTGATTTATGTTCCACTTTCTCACAAAAAGTAATGGCTTTAACCATTATTTCATCTTTTCTGTGAGAGTTTTTAAGATCATTGATGAATACTTCTCTTGCCACTGTATTCATTGTGGTTGCATAAGATCTTATGCTTGGTGACACATCATTTACAGCAATAAACATGATTACTGTTGATGTCATATTAGCCAGAGAATTTGGGTCAAAGTTCTGGCTACTGTTTAAATTTTGGAATCCTTCCATTTTATTTATAAGTTTTGTGTTAAATAAAGCAGTTTTCTACCTGTTAGAGCGTCTATTCTCTTCTTGAAAGATCTCTGCTTTATTAACGATTTAAATAATATTACACATTGTCACTGGTAGTAAATCTTACACCAGCCTGCTCAGCAGTTTTATACATACCATCCACAAAATCATAAAAATCTTGTGGTAAACCGGCGTTTTTTATTTTTTCTGTCTTTTTCATTATGATTGTTTTAAATGGTTATTAATCCAATAATTCTGTTTCATCTTCAATATAAGCAAAAATAAGTATTATACCTATTATAGATAGAATACAAGATATTATACATACAACTCCATTAAAGTTAAACAATATAAATATCAAATTCCAAAATACAGGTTGTAATATACCTAGAATTACAGCAGTGACTATAAAGTAAATTTTCTTTTTATCACTTTTACTTAGTTGATTTTCAGTACTTGGCATTATGATGTTTGTTTTAAATGGTTAGTAATTTCGGTTGTTGATTGAAATCTTATTACATCTGGTATAGTAATAAGCTTAATTGAAGGATTAGTAGCTTGTATAACAGGTGTACTATATATTGTACTACTATGTTTAAACTGTATTACATTATTAGCAGTACATTCAATATCAGATAATACTGTTTCATAATCTAATAAGTTATTCATAACCATAGTTATATCTACAGATTTTAAGTTATCTACCATAAATGCTCTATCATTTTCATTAATAAGAGGATATTTATTCTTATTTAAGTTTAGAAAATGATCAGAATCCACTAATACTACAAGTACATCACATAATCTCTTACATTTATTAAGATATTCAACTTGTAATGGATGTAATAAATCAAAACAACCAGATGTAATACCAATGGTCACACCTCTATAGGCATTAGAATACCTAAGTAGTTCCTCGGTTGTCCTAAAAATCATGATTTGTATTTAGGTTGAGGTTTAGATTCAGGTGAAGGATTATTTTTGATACTTTTTTTAAGTTCAAATTTGCTCATGTACGGTTTACCATTGATTTTAATCCTTCTAATATCAAACTCATGAGATGCAATAGTATCACCAGTCTCTTTTAAGATACCTTTAGGTTTAATATCTACATGAATACAACCATTAATGTGCACAATAATACCTATTATAGTGCCCTTAAATTCAGTGGCAATATCTTCAGCTTCAGTACCTAATAAATGTATAGGTATTTCTAATTCACTTTCAGTACCACCAAATACTCTGGCTTTATCTATTGATATTCTTTCAACAGGTTGCATGGTTTTAGGATTTAATCCTTTAGGTTGAAAGATATATCTCTCAGACTTATCCATGTCTATTATTAAATGTGTTAACATGCCTTCAGTAGCAGATACAGTATCTTTAACCATATCTCCAAGTGTGAATATTTTCATAATTGTTTTATTTAATTGATTGCTCAATAATTTTAATTTGTGCTAAAACTTCTTCAAAGGTATCGCAATCAGGAGTTATTTGTTCACCACTAGTATTGCCATTTTTAAATTGGATTTTAGCATACCAATAAAATTTATTACTCCAAGATGTGTACCTAATAGTAATATCTGTAACTTTATCTTTTAAAAATGGATCTTTTATTACAGATAAAGATTTATTGTTATTAAAATTACCTAATAATAAACTCATTTTTAGTGATTTATAGTTATTAATTAAAGTTTAATTGTAAACAGGTAAAAATAGCAGATTAAGCTATACAAACCCTGTTTATAGTATCAAAAGACCTAACATCTCTTAATAACTATTCTTGTCTTCCGGCTATGAAAGTAAGTTTAAATTACTGAGGATTAATTTTAATATTAATACTGTAATCCAACATGCTTTTTAGTTTTTCATTCCATCTTTTTTGTTCTGATTTATTCATATAGTGCTCTGTTTCAGCATCATATAATTTTTGATATACATCAACAGTATCTATTGAATAATCAGAAAATAGCTTATCAGCAGTTTTCCAGTCTTTAACATACATTAGTCTGTTATTTAATAGTCTGGTTACATATTCTGCTATATCTAAGTGGCCTTTTTCATGTTCTAATACTTCTCTAAGGTTATCCTTATCAAAGAAATTTTTTAATATAACACTTTGATGCTTACTCATAAAGCTGTATGCCCTAATAGCTCCTGTTCCTTGGTAGTTATAGTTTAAACAAATACCAGTAGTTATTGAAGCTAATTGATTATCAGGTAAACTATTTACCATAATAAAATCAGTTTTTTCCAATTTTAATTCTTTACTCCATAGTAATATATCAGGTTTTGTTGGAGTCCTGAAACTCTCTAATAATGTAACAATAGTCATCATTACAAATATTAATAATATGTTCTTCATTTTTGCCGGTTGTTTGATTGTTATTTAATGATTGTTAATAATTGTTAATAAAAATAAAGCCTTGAGACGAGATAAAACTGCATCTTCTTTGATTATATGTCGTAATCATGTTCATGTGGCATATACACAAACTCTCAGGACTCTATCCACCATGCCTAATCCAAAGTTCTTAATATATAATTAGTTGTTATTTAGAAATAAAAAGAAAAGCTTGCTACCCGACCCTGTTTTGCAGAGTTTTCACAAGCTTTTCAATTGGATTGATATTACTGAAATTATAGTAATAACAAGGCACATCTTGTCATTTGTTATAATATGTCTTCAGTATTTAGTGTGTTTTAGTTGTTATGTCTTTGTTTATCAATAATGATTATTGCAAGTCCTCATTACTTTACATTGGTGTAGTTGCACTATTAATTAATTGATATTTAAATCAATACAGAAATAGGTCTTAATACTAAATTATTGAAATACAATGTGCTATAAATCATAATCATACAGACTGTTGTTGGTGCTATAGTTGTACTCTCTTCGTCAAAATCATACAATAGCGAAAATAAAACTCTATCTGTATCTTAAAGTCTTATCGTACCTAATTATCAAAGGGCTTAAGTACTCGTTCTTACCCAAATCTAAATGCTGAGTATAATACTCAATAAGTTTAGCCCCTTAGCCTATGTGCCTGGTGTGGCCATTCTTTATCAGGGGCTGTTTAGGATACAATTTTGCCAGTTTCATTGGTTATCAACTGATATATTACTGCTCAGAACAGTATTATATTTATATTGACCTATCATTTCACTCTGTGTATCACAATATTCCCGTTGAGGGTAACAATTTAAAATGTAGCCACATGGTACAAAGGCCTTGACCATGCAGCTACAGGAGGTATTATCGTATGGATACAATAATATCTTTAATAATTTATGTTAATTCCTAATAGTATTTTAATAGGATTGAGAGTAGTGTACAATAACTACCCTCAACCATAACGAAATATTGACTTAAGAAAGAAATTTAAATTTAAATAGAGGAGCAATTAACAATAGTAGAAACTAATTAATATACTCCTCAGATCTTTGACTAACTGATTGCTTATTGGAAAGCTATTCTTCTTCAAGAGTGTGGATAAGTTTAAACTCATTACCCTCAATCAAGTAGAAATTATTTTCTATTAAAATCACATCATTAGTCTTTAATGGTGATTTTAATTCTTTTTTGCTAAGTTCAACAACTTGAGCTAAACTATTGGCCACAATTGTACCAATATAATCCATTGTTACACTTAAAAATTTACCTTCTGCTAAGCTTTCTTTAGTAGCGTGAAATAAATGATAAGTAGAAGTTTGTTGTGTGTTCATAAATAATACCTCCATAATATCTATAAGTGATGAAATAGATAATTAGTATATTATATTAATATAATAATACAATACACTAATTATCAATAATTTAATATTTCTTTGCCAACGTAATAGTAGGTGAAAATATCTCATCAGTATCATTATTTGTAGATCTTAACTTCAAATAAATAACAGATGGACTATCTGCACTATTAAAGAACCTGGTTACATCCACTGGCACTGTATATGTAGCTTCAGGTGCATCAGTAGGAAATGCTACACCAACTTCAGTCCATAATAAATTATCAGTAGAAGCTAATACTGTATAATGTGAAGTATTAGTTTGTTCAGCTACTTTAAATTTAACAATAGCTGTGTATTTAACATTCTGACTGGTTTCTGGCCCATTTTTAGTGCATGAGGATAAGGTTAATATCACCAACAATGTTAATGACATTAATAAATTACTTAATTTGTTCATAATTGCTTTGTTTTACTGGTGTTTATTGGTATTCTTTAACTAATATGGCTTCAACAGATACAAATTTAACCGGCAAAGCACTACATCCAGAATATATTGATGATGTAGTTATATAATTACCACTCCAACTGCCCCAGGTTGTAGATGTATGAGCTTTATATCTGAATTGAACTGTTGTTTTATCAATAATATTAGCCTGAGCTATACTAAACACATACAATGTACTACCAGTGTTATTAGTAGTAAATGATGGCCCAGCAACCCAATTAACACCAGTATTACCAACTCCAGTAAGGTCATATCTTACTTCAACATCAACATTATTGCTAAATCCTCCTGTTGCAAATACAGCCTTACCACCTGTAAATTGACACCATCCAAGAGGATCTAAATGATGAGCTGATATTGTAGTACTAATAACTAAGGATAGTACTAATCCAAGTAATAACTTTTTCATTGTTGCTTTATTTATATTTGTTTTGTTTTGTTTAATATGATTAAATAAAAAGAACCTTAAACATCTAAATCTATACTATTTATCTGATTTTCATTACTCAGTGTCCCCACTTTTGGTACTTCTCATGTTCAATAGTAATTCAAATAGCCTGTGGATAAAAGGCATAAATGCTTTCAATATTAGGTTGTTTAAGATTCTTTTTAAGTTTGTGTTTGGAATTAACACTGTAATTCTCATGCTTAGTTTGTGTGCTTGGTTCAAATGATCTTACAATTTCTTCTGAATATTCTTTTAAGCTTATTAGTTGTAAAATGCTTACAATATCCTTGCTCATAATAACTGTATTGTTTATTAAGTTGTTTAGGCTTAACTACAACAGCTTTAGCAAATGAAAAGCTTAAAGCTAAAGTATCTCCCAGCTTAAAATACTCTACTTTCCTTGGCCCATGATAATTAGACCAATGATATTTCTTCTTAACAGGTATTGAAACCTGACTTAAACAGCTTATTGTTAATGCCAATAATACTGTTAATAATGTTAGTTGCTTCAATTTCAATGATTTAGGTGATGATTATAAATGAGGTTGCTGAAATATAGCTGCTATTACTAATATAGCATTAGCTAATGTTATTAACAACAGACATAAATATCCTTGGTTAACAATAGCTTTATCCCTTTTAATCTGTTGAGGTGAATATACTGGCCGGTGTTCACACATAATAGCTATAATACCAGAGTATAATGCTATTTCTAATGGATAACCTAATTCCATTAAACTCTCAACATGCTGAACATCTATTAACATCTTATAAATAAATGTAATAGAACCAACAATACACAATATCATCATCATCCAATAAGTCAAGCTTCTCAAGCTAAACTTTAAAATTAATACTTTCTTTACCATAATCTTAAATGATTTAGTTTTGTTAAATAAATGAGTGAATTAGTTTAAAATGCTTATCTCTAACCTGGATATTTCTTAGAGCTGTGTCACCCTTACTAAGGACAAATATTGATATAATCCCATACTTATGTGATAATCATATCATTACTCAGTGATTGCTTAGGATCTATACTAACATTCTATAGTTATGAATAGTATAAATGCAACCTCAACAGTTCAGTAATATAAGCTTGTCTCCTTTACTAAGTCTTACCCTAAATCCGATAATAAGGAGCAAAATACCGTTGAGCACAGCTTCAGGCTGTACAATTAATTTCTGTGAATCTTGTCATAATTTAAGTAAAAAGTGAAAGAACTCTGTTCATGACTCAGAGCCTACAATAAAAGAATAGTTTAATTACTATTCGGAATTGATTAAAACTTATATTACAAAGCTTAATCAATAAGATAAATGCAGTATGCTATATTTATTGTTTAATTGTAAACAACATATAAGCCAAGAAGACAAGAGCTATTATCTCAATAGACCATATCTTACTTAAGAGTTTGAATATGAATTGTATCATAGTGTTTATATTGGTTATTAATTAGTTATTTACACAAGTATCTTCTCTTGAGGAGTTTTTAACCTAAAAGAGCCTAATATAAAACTATCAGCAAAAGTAATAGGATCTCCAGTAAGCCAAATACCTTGAGTAGTTATAATAACTAATAAGCTAGTATTAGTAGATCTGGCAATAGAGTTAATAAGACTAAAAGGTATTGCCTTGTCAATAGCCATGTCAAAGTTCATAAGCTATGTATTTAAAGTAGTGATGAAATAATTATGATTGAGTCAATAGCTCCTAAAAGCCAGATTTAATACACACAACCTTTCATATATTTCTTTGTGAAACTGTGAAACATGAATGTTCCACGGGAAACAATGAACATAAGTCATTAATAATCAACAACATAAGCTATTTCACGAGCATAAGTCGTAATTATTAATAAAAATATATGTATTTATGTATTATTTACTTAGCAACATGAATAATAAACAGATATTTATACACTCGGATATATAAATACCTGTTTATCAGTCTTTTAGTTGATATTAATCAACAAATGCACAAAACTTCACAATTCTGTCATCAGTTTTCAACTCCCTGCAAATACAATCCATTACTGCACCCTCTTTGTGAACGGCAGCATCAAATGAAGCATTTACACGAATTGAGAAACCCTCCTTTGTTAAGAAATATGCACCTTTATTGCCGTTAAAATCCCTTATTTCAATCTTACCTGTTAAGGTAGCTTTAAAGGTTGCCCCTACGTCTTTACCATTTATAGGGCTACCTAAAGGTTTGCCCAATAAGGTTGCAATATCTTTGCCTGTTTTTACTGCATCTTTACCGCTTCCACCAATTGTTAAGGTATTTAACACTTTTGTTTGTGGTTGTACTGTTGCCATAATCTTTAAAATTTAATTAATCGTTTTAAAATATTTGTTTCTTTCATTTGAATAAGTCAGCTTGCAGTCAATCATGCCCGAGTACCCATGTTGCTACGCAACAACCCTGGGTGTTGAATATGAGGTGGTCTTCATACTCACATATTTTTCAGGAATTTTGGAAATTGAAAAATTTTTTGGTGGGAAATGAAATTTTTTATATCTTTAGGTTATAAAGAGAATATAAATAATAAACATATGTTTCAAAGAGATATGATGGTAAGTAGTGGGACTGGCATTAATATACCAGGGTTATTACCTGATAATACAAACAAGTACTACCCTTCGATGTTTCCAGAAAGGACTAGTGAAGATCCATTTCAATTTCGTCCAAATTGGGGAAAACAAACAATGCCTGCAATGTCTGATCCCTATAATGATATTAAGCAGAGAGAAGCTTCAAGGCATTTTGAAGAGCTTATAGCTAAGCATTTTAAGAAGTCTGAGAAGTCTGCTTTTGAGCAGATGATAGATCTTCTGTTTCAGCCTGAAGAGAAGATAGATTTTTTAGTGAGTTTAGGTTGGGTTAAGAATGATGACCATCCGGTAAAACCTACAGTTAGTAAGAAAGATGAGCATGGTAAGGTGATTCTTACTGGAGAGGTAGATCAGACTTTCTTATATGAGATTACTATTAAGTTTAAGAATCTTTTATTAGCTAAGCCTAAACTAACAGTTAAAATATGATTAATATAGAAGTCATTCATTCTCAGCGTATGAATTTAGGAGCACACAAAGGAAAGTTAATAGCTTTGGTTAAAGTAGATACTACTAAGTACAAAACGTATGAAGAGTTTGTAAAAGAAGCACTTAATAAAAAAGTGACAGATAGTAAAAGTAATCTTAAGTACCTTATAAAGGGAGTTGAGAGACCTTTTATCTTTGTAGGTGGGCAAGGGGATGAAATGGGATTATTACTTGAAGAAATAAAATAAACTAAAATGACAGTAACAGAAATTAAAGATTTAGGTTGGGGAGAAGTTCCGGATAAAGGTATGAAAGAAAATAGTGGATATTTATTTTATGGCTTTGGAGATTGGGTACTTAGGTATTGGAGTATAGCTCCAAGGTTTGAGTTGAGTTATAGGAACTCAGTAGCTTATGATTCAGCTATAGCTGATCCTGAGAACTTTGGGCCTGGTAAAGAGTTAAAGATAGAAGAACTTAAGAAAGTCATGGGGAGATATGCTATATTAAGCTAAGAAACTTTGATAATCAAGCAATTAGAATTTTATATAGTAATTGTGTGTGTTATTTTTACATAGAATTCACAACTCAATTATTTAAAACCAAAAGGATGGAGAACAAGGAGCTGCTGGTAAAGACTATTAAAAAAGTATATCCCAGTCACTTAGAGGCTGGAATTACCTGGTTTAGGTTTATCTCGGCAATCAATTACATCAAGCTTGCAAAGCGTGAACTTGAGTTATTGTCTTATATAAACTATAGAGGAACTATATCTTCTACATCAGCTAAGCAGGATTTCTGTGCGTTGTTTGATTCATCAATTGGTACAGTGACTAATATGACTGCAAGGTTATTGAGGATTAAAGTTCTGGTAAAGGAGAAATCAAAAGTGAAGGTTCATCCAGCATTGAGAGTAGACTTTGATAAGGAACTGGTTATAAGACTGCATATTGACACAAAACCAAACATAAAAACAGATGATGCAGATAAATGATGAGTTGTTGGATATAGAAGGTATAAAGAAAAGTAATAAATCTCTTATAGATTTGTTTATAAGAAGAACAGCTGTTATAACTTCTACACCTGAGCACATAGTAGAGAAGATAGTAAAAGATCAGTGGAAGAATGCAGCTAAAGTTTCTAAGCCTGGTTCACCTATCTCAGAGTTAGACTTTTGTAATTTGGGGACATTCTATGTGTCTCCTTCAAAAGCGAAAAAGAGGATAGCCAGATTAGAGAAAAAGAACAATGAATATAGAGAGTTATTACCAGATGATAAAGCAGAGTTATCTTTAGTGAAGAATGAGACTGTAATAAATCTTATTAAAACCAAAATAAAAGAGTAATGAACGTAAAACATATATTAGAAGGTATTGGTAACAGTATCTTTGTAAAAGAAGAAGTAGAGAAGATAGCTAATAAGAGAATGGAGTTTTGTAAGGTATGTCCTAAAAACTCTGCTAATAGAGATGAGCCTTATTTTAACCCAGGTAAATACTTTAGTGCTATTAGACCAGATGTTCATTGTAGTATGTGTGCCTGCAATCTTTATGCGAAGACAAGAAGCTTAGCTACTGAATGTCCAATAGGTTCATGGAAGTCTGAAGCTACAAAGGAAGATGCTGCAAAGATAGCAGCACAATTGTAATCTAAACAATAAATTAAGATGACAGCGACTAACATTAATATAGAGGAGTTTATAAGAATACTAACAGACATCAACAGGACAGGAGTTAATTTTATGGATTTAGATATGATTCCAGATGCTGACTATCCTGAGATGAATAAACTGGTAATACATCCTGTAAAGAAAGACGAAAAAACAAATACGCAGGAGAACAGGATAAGTATCAGAAATCCTGACATAAGTTCTGATGGAGATGATATTTTTGATTTGATGTATAGATAACTTAAATTTAAACCAATGAATATAAATAAAAGTAAAAAACAAACTGTAAAAGAAATAGACCATAACTCTATACCTCAGAGAATAGAATTATTTGGTAGAACAGTAGAGACAATAGATGATTCTACTATTCTTAATGTAAAGAAGCTTTATGGCGAAGCCAGATATGGTACTAATGTCATAGCTATTTCTAACCTGGTTGGTGATAGGCCGGTTACAAGTGAAGAAATAAAGTTGACTTATTTGCATGAAATGATGCACTTTATCCTTAACTTTACAGGATTCCAGGAAATGATCTTAGAGAATAAGAAAATAGACTTGGAGCAGTTCGTTGAATTAATGTCAGCAGGTATATATCAGTATGAGAAATCTGCTGAATACTAAATTGTGATATGCGTAGAAAGTGGTATCTCGAAGGTCTCATAAGCCTTAGTTCCAAGTTCGAGTCTTGGTATCGCAACTCGTGGGGTTCTGTATATAAAGTAGTACTCTAAAAGCAGACTTGCGGAGGTTTCTTTCCAGTTAAAAAGAAATAGTGTTTCTTTTCTCCGGCCCCAGGAACAAATTAAGAAATGAGTTATCCTAATGAAAAATACTCCCCTTCAGGAGCAAGGGTGGGCTCAAGAAGCCTAGTAAAAAGTGGGAGCACATAGTAGTATATCAGTCCGGTTAGATTACTTGCCCTGGAAGCAAGAGGTCGTTGGTTCGAATCCAGCCTACTATACAAACACATGATTAGCTCAATTGGTAGAGTAGCAGTCTCCAAAACTGAAGGTTTGAGGTTCGATTCCTTGATTGTGTGCATTTTGAAAGATAGTGTAAGTGGTAACACAGGAGACTTTGACTCTCCTATTTGCAGGTTCGAGTCCTCATCTTTCGACAGTTCTTTAATTAAGACAGGATAGCTCAGTGGCAGAGCAATGAGCTGTTAACTCATAGGTCGAAGGTTCGATGCCTTCTCTTGTCTCTGGTGGATTTAGCATAGTTGGTTAGTGCGTGTGTTTGTGGAGCACATTACGTGGGTTCGATCCCCATAGTTCACCCACTGTCTCAAATATAGTATATAATTGCGACAAAAAATATTTATAATGACTTATTACTGTGATGATTACAGACACTTAGTTTGCGTACCCTACTCGGCAGAAAATTTGCATAAAATGGCTGAAGATCTGGGAATTAAAAGATGTTGGTTTCATGGTAATCATTATGATATTCCTAAGAGAAGAATACAGGAGATACAAAGTAAATGTACTGTTATTTCTTCAAAGAAAATATTTGAAATTATAAGCATTAGAAGTGTTGATGACTACACACCCTCCTTCCAAGTGGGAGTATAGAGTTTGAATCTCTACTATTGCTCAACTGGTCTATTGGTGTAATGGCAGGATAAATACTAGATTGTCACTCTAGAGGAACGAGTTCGATTCTCGTATAGACCGCAAATGGTGAGGTAACTCAGGGGTAGAGTGCTAGACTGAAAATCTGGTGGCCGTTGGTTCAAATCCAACTCTTACCACACATGGCTCTTTGCGTGGCAAACATAGAGAAGGTGTGCAGACTATGCCGAAGTCTGGCGACACAATTTTCTTCTAAAGCTTTGTTGGTGAAGCTCTTGATTTGTAATCAAGGGAGGTTGGTTCGAGTCCGACTGGAAGATCATGAATAAGTTTTGTAAATATTGTGGACAACTTATTAAAAACACTAAAGGATTAGTTTGCAATACCTGTGTCTCAAAAGTGAGGAGATT
>ERZ650304.794-NODE-794-length-13922-cov-7.025745_pt1 | contig 13922 bp, 6 predicted proteins | sample MGYA00376240_ERZ650304 | MGnify/ENA primary metagenome ERZ650304 (study PRJEB26733, sample SAMN07839271) | wastewater metagenome | biome: small river; feature: stream; material: water | place: USA: North Carolina | collected 2016-03-01 ...
ACAGAGAGTGAATTAGGGGTTAAAATCAATGCTAAATATGATGCAGAACTAAAAGTATTAGAACAACCTACATCTACTCAACCAAAAGTAATACCTATAGACAATAAACCTACATTTAGGTTTGATGATGATTTAGGAGATGCTTTTAGTGTAGCGGACGATTATAGTGTTGAAAGAATGTCCGAACAAGAAAAAGAAGAATTTGAAAATTTTGTTAAAACAAAACTTCCTCAATTTACAACAAAACAAGTAGAAGAATTAATTAATGCAGTAGGAGATAGAAAAGCTTGGGGTAAATTAGAAGAGAATGTATTAACCTTTTATAAAAATGCTAAAAAAGGAACAGGTTATCATGAAGCATTTGAAGGTGTTTGGAAATATTTAATTAATGAACAAGAAAAAACAAAAATATTAAATGAAGTAAGAAATAAAAAAGGAGAATTTTTTGATAGGACTACAGAACAAAATATTACATTCTCAGATGCTTCCGACCACCAATTGAAAGAATGGTTGGCAGATTCTTTTGGAGAAAGAATGACCTTACCTAAAACAAGCTTTGTTTCTAAATTTTTCCAAAAAATAGTTGACTTTTTTAGAACATTCCTATTAGGATATAAAACAAATAAAGATTTAGTGGATGAACTATTCTCTAAAATAGAGAAAGGTAAATTTAAATCTATTCCTATTCCTAAATTTAGTAAAGAATCAGAATATTCTTTAGTGCCAAAAGGAATGAGTTTAAGAGATAGTTATATATCTGTAGATACATTATTCATTTCTTTCTTTAATGAAATACTTGATTCTAAATCTAATTTTTTTGATATAGACACATATCAAAATGAAGAATTATGGAATGGTGTTAGAGATAGATTTAGTAATGTATCAAAACAAATAGATGATTCTTACGGACAAGGTTCTTTTGAAAAATTAATTAGTTTAACAAAAAGAAGATTCCAAACAGTAGGATTAAAATTTGAAGAAAAAGTTACAGATGAAGAAAAAACAGAACTTTTTCAAAATGACAAAGCTACATTAACAGCTAAACCAAATAGTCCTTTTCAAATCAAATTCTTATTACAATCTTTATTTAAAACTTCTCAAGAATTAAACAAATTAGGATTACCTACACCTATTAGAGATGAAAGAACAAATGGTCTTTTAAAACTACCTTTTGCAAAAACATATGTGGATATACAAGAAGCTGTATTAGGAAGTATCAATTTTGATGGAATGATTGAGAAATTGAGAATATTGACAAATGAGAATACAGATTATAAAAGAGTATTAGCTTGGTTGGTAAATGATAATAATTTAGATTTAGATAATATAACACCTTCTAATTTAGAAATGTTAGTATCTTTCTACAAATCATTTAATAAACAAAAACCAAACCCATTAGGTATTAATAATGTGGATGGTTCTGTAATATTAAAACCTTTATTATATGAATCAAATGAGAGAACTGCTAAAAAATGGGCAAATAATCTTTATACAAGTATAATAAAAGGAGATAATGAATATATTAAATATAATAAAGAATCTAAAAAATATAACAGAACTGAAAAATTAAACAATCTTGATTTTAAGAAAACTGACATTATACAATTTTTACATTCTTTAGGAATAGATTTTGATATTAATATTTATAATAATCTAACACAAAAACAAAAAGAATCCTTTTTTACAGAAGTAAAATCTATACAATCCAATTTATTAAAATCACCTGTAAAAATAATTAAGTCTGCAAATTTAGGAATTACAAACAGATTATATAAATTAGCAAACCTTCAAAGAAAAGGATTAAAAGAACAAGTAAGTACAACATTTAAGAATGGAGAAGGAGAAAGACAACAAACTTTTATACCTAAAAATGTACCTTCTGTATTTACAGATGTATTAAATAATGTTTCTTCTCTTGAAGAATTATATAATCAACTTCCTTATTTAAGAAATAAAAATTCAATATTATTAAAAAAAGGAGGAGAATTATTTGATGAAGAAGGAAATAGAAATGATAAAAAAACAGAAATAGGATATATAGAAAATACATTTGGTAAATGGGATAGAAAAGTAGATTCTTCTAAAATGGAAGAAAATCAAAGATTAATGTCATACATTAATTCTGGTTTTAAATCATTTTATGAAATAGGTATGCCTGGAACAGGAAGTATTTCTTGGAATATGCAATTACCTTCTTTAACTTCTTTTTCTGAAGTTAGAAAAAATAATTCATATTTAGACCAAATGTATGAATATTACTTGCAAGAAGTAGAAAGTACCAATTCTGAAAATGAAGCAATCTTTGAAGATGTAAGACAAGATTTAAGATTTTTTAAAGATATTGTAAAAAGTAAAGAATTAACAAAACAAGAATTTGACGAAAGATTCACTTCTTTTTTGGATAAAGAAGTAGAAGAATTAAAATCAAAACTAATTTCTCAAAAAGAAATTATTCAAAGTGAAACTTTTACATTACCTTCTTTATTGGATGATGTTTATGATTCTTTATTTCAAGGTAGAAAAGATATTACAAATGAAGAATTAAATATATTATTAAAAACATCTATTATAAACTCTATTTCAGCACAATTAGAATTTCACACTTTAATTGTGGGAGACCCTTATTTTTATAAAGTTATTAAAGATAAAGAAGGAAATATAACATCTTTAGATGAACCTAAGAGAGTAAAAAGTTTATTATCCCCAGCAAATCCTTCTATAATTTCAGAAATATATAATAAAGTATTTTCGCAACAAATTAATGAAAATGTAGAAGAAGGAATACCTTATTATATTAATGTAAAAAATGATTTAAATTTTGCAGTATTAAATGATACTATTTCTATTTCAGAAATAATACCAAATATGAAATCAAATGAAGCAGATGCTCAAGCAATCATGTCATTGCCTTCATTTATGGATTTTTTAAACAGACATTCATCTTTAACTAAAGAAGGTAAAGAATGGTATAGATATATTTCTGCATTGGATAGACAAAAAATGTATAAAAAATATGGACAAGATTTATTTACATATACTAAAGAACAACAATCACAAGATGAAAAAATAGTATCCAAATATAAAGGTAGTTATAAAATAACTCCTATAAAACCTATCATGAGAACTATTTCTGAAGATGGTACTATTATAATTCATAAAACATCAGCATATCCAATATTTTATTCAGGAGTAGAAGGAACTGCAAATGAAGCACTTTTTGTAAAAATGTTCAAAGAAAATATGGATTATGTAATATTTGAATCAGGTGCTAAAACAGGAACTAAACAAAAAAATAATTTATATGAGAATGGAAAATTAAACCCTACCCCTTTTATTACTCAAAGCATTCCTTTTTCAGGAATGTATAATCAAGTTGAGAATTTGTATAATGAACAAGACCAAACATTAGGTAGTCAGTTAGGAGTGCTTGATATACAAGATATGTATGAAGAAGGTGTAATTAAAGATTTAGAATTACAAAAATTAATTTCTGAAAAAGAAAAAGCAGTAAATGAATTAACTAAAGAATCATTTAACCAATTCATAAACAAATTAGGATTGGGAGAAGAAATATCCTTAAAAAAGGTTAGAGATTATTTAAAAGATGCTGCTCAAAATAGAGAAATGCCAACAATAGTAATACAAGCATTAGAAGATGCTTTATTCCCTATTGAATTTATTCCAAATTATGTAGAATTGGAAAATGTATTAATGGCAGGATTAAGGAATGCAATTGTAGCAATGAGTGTAAATGGAGCACCTCATGTACAAGTTGCTACAACTCTTTGGGAAAATTTAGAGGAAGGAAGAAAAATATTAGACATAAATGGTAAAAAATATTTAGCATCCACAAATTTAAAAATTCCAACTGAGAATAATCCGTATATGGAAGTAATGATTCCTATGTGGTTTTCTAAAGAACTGAAAAAGTCTGAAAAATTAAAAAATAAAACAAATGAAGAAATAATAGATTATTTAAATCAATCTGAGAATGAATCAATTCTTAAAGGTATAGGATTTCGTATTCCAACACAAGCAATGTCTTCAATTGCTCCTATTAAAGTAGTGGGTTTCCTTCATGAATCATATGGAAAAACTGTAGTAGTACCTTCTGAAATTACTTCTATAGCAGGTAGTGACTTTGATATAGATAAGCTTAATATGTACTTAATGAATGTGTACATTGATGGTAAAGGAGATTTAAAAACAATACCTTTTTTTGGATATGGAGAAGAAGCTAAGAATAAAATAAAAAAAGATATTACCAAAGAAGCATTAATAGAATTTAAACAATTTATTAAAGGAGAAAGTTTAACAAATTCTAAAATTGAGAATGACGAAGATTATTTAAACTATTTTTATTTAAAATCAATTGAGAATGAATATTTTAGAAAACTATATGACACTCTATCATATAAATCAAATATAGAATCTTTAATTACTCCATTAGACCCAGATAAAAAAGACCCTTTAAGCTTGTTTCAATTAGCTAAAAGAATGAGAGATATTAAAAAAGTTTCAAAAACAGTTTCATTAACTTCTCTTCTTTTACCTCACACCCTATCTGAAATAAGAACAAAATTGATGATGTCAAAACAATGGGTGGGTATAGGAGCATTGGGTATTACAGGACATGTTATTGCTCAAAGATGGAATATGTATTTGGAAACTAAGTTTAAACCCACTTTAATAAATGCTAAAGATGGTATAATTTCATTAGGTAAAAAACTAAATGAAGATGGTAAAAAAATAAGTGTGGAACTTTCATATTTTATTTCTGCTTTTGTGGATGCTGAAAAAAATGACTACATTACAGACCTTGTGTATGATAAAAGAATAGTAGGATTGGTTATTTCTATGGTAAGAATGGGAATATCCACTAAAACAATATTTGATTTTGTAAATCAACCAATTATAGTGGATTTTGTAAATTTTGCTAAATTAGGAGGATTTACAAATTTATCAAATAAAAATTTAGAAAAAGCATTTTTTGAAGAATATAGAAGTAAATATAAATTAAGTAAAGGAGAAATAGCATTTACAAAATCAGGTCTTGAAAAAGAATTAGAAAATCCAACAGGTAATTTTCAAGAAGCAGTATTTAGAGAATTTATAGAATTTTATAAATTATCAAATGAAATGAGGGATTTTACTTCTTCAATTAAATGGACTACTTCTAATATTAAAAATACAATAGGAGCATATAGACAACAACAATTATGGGAAAATGCTAAATTACAAAATACATCTGTTAAAATAGACCCTTCTTTTTTTGAAAAATCTAGAAATGCAGAAATACAACAATTATATAAACAATTTGAAACAAGTCTTTCTAAATTTAGTAAATTCCAAAATAAAGATTTTAATGAAGCAGTAAACGAAATTTATGAAAACTACATTGATGATTTCTTTAATGATAGAGAATTAGAAAAATTAGGAGATAATATTAAAAGAAGTTTAATAAATTATAGCATACAAACAAAAGTAAATCCAGACCCATTTTTATTAACCTTAAACCAATATGAGAATAGTCCTAGTGATAAATTAAGTAATATTCCGAGAACAGCTTTAATACATAATTATTTAGAACCTCTTGGAAATAATATACGTTTAAAAAATTATCCTTCTGATTTGTTTGAAAAAGAAATGTTAAATCAAGCAATATTGGAAATTAGAGAAATGGAAATGCAAGGAGACGGCACAATTAAGAAAGATGGTTTATATAAAGCAATATTTTATTCAGGTCTTACTCAAGGATTGGGTAATTATAATTCATTTGGTAGTTTTGTAGATTTAGAAGACATAAAAAGTATAGTATCTGCAATCAATTTAGATAATACAGATTATAAACCATTTGTAGAAAATAATCTATTTCAAAAAAATAATTGGAATAATACAAATATAACTCCTCAATTAAAACTAAATTTTGTAAAAGATGGAGAAACAGGGTATGTAAAATATAAAGGTACTAAATTAAACATAGTTAATAGAAATGGAGTATTAACACCATTCTTAAATGAAATAGTATATTTAAAAAGTGAAGAACCTATAATTACATTACCAAGATTTACAAGTTCTAAATATGGTTATTATGATATGGTAACAAATACTTTATTACCAAAAGAAGTATATAAAAAATTAAGAGAGGAAGGAGACCCAATCACAAAACAAATATTATTATATGAAAAAACAAAATATAATAATATATATAAAACAACATATGCTTATGGTAATAATAATAATTTTGAATTTAATAAAACAAACGAACCTTCTTCATTAGATAATAATACTTACCAACCTAATCCAATTAATGAAGTTTTATTACATAAAGCTTTAATAAGTATATATGGAAAAGGTGTATATTTGCAAGACGATTTAAATACAAGTATAAATGAATTATTCGGAGAAGAACCAAAAAATAACGAATTGGAAGAAACTATATCAAAATTCTCTTCTGAATCAGTATTACTATATCCAGCTTTACCGAAAAGTTTTGGAATATTATCAGACACCACTGATAGTGATGATAGATTCTTTGAAGGTTTATCAATTATTGAATCCGAACAAGGAGGTAGTGGAAACAAATTTGAATCAATGGTACGCTTTGCCAGTGACAGAGAACTTTTTGGAAGAGTATTATCAAACACTTTACCCAAATCAGGAACAGAGTCAAGATTCGATTATATGGAAACAAGGATATTGCAACTTTTGCGTATTATCCAATCCCTCAATACGAATGAATACAATTCAAGAATTGCAAAATCTCTCGGAATTAACTCAATTCGATTATCAACTAAAGGAGATGCACCTTTATTTGTCAGGGGAGGAGAAATTTATATAAACTTAGATTCTTTTAATAAATATTTATCAAATTATAAAAATGTAGATAAGTTAATTGATGTAGTATTATTTGAAGAATTATTACATGTAGTAACAAATACAAGAATAGATAAAGATTTAATTGAAAAAGCAAAACAAGAATTAACACAAAATGACATAAATAAAGCAAAACAATACTATTTTAAATCTATAACAGGAGAATTTGCTAAAATGTCAAAAGATGTAGTATTGCATGAAATAATTAGACAAAATGTTCAAAAAAGAGTATTAGGTGTTACTACAGAAGAAATGTCAGAATACCCAAATCTAAATAGTATATCAAATCAAATATGGGAATATTTGAAAAATATATTTTTACCAAATAAATCTATTACCAAGGTTAGAGATTTAACACAACAATTTATTACAAACGAAGATACACCTCCTAATTGTGTATTATAAAAAAATAAAAAATGGAAATAATATCTCAAAAAACAATTGAAATTTTACAAAAAAGAATTAAATCAGAAGAAGAATCTTCTAGATTATATGAACAATTTAGTTTATGGTTAAAAAATGAATCATATATAGCATTGCATAAATTATTTGATAAATATGCTTCAGAAGAAAAAAATCATGCAAATTGGGCAAAAGAATATTTAATGTCATTCAATATTATGCCAGAATTACCTTCTTTGGATGAACCTATTAATATGATTACAGATGTATTACAAATAGCAGAAGAAACAGTAAAACATGAAACTACCATTACATTAGAATGTAGAGAATTATATAAACATGCTTTAGAAGAAGGAGATTTTAATTTAATTACATTAGCACACAAATATAATTCAGAACAAGTAGAAGAAATGGATAAAGCTCTATCTTTATTAGATATTGTTAAAATGACAAATGATAAACTTATTTTAGACCATTACATTGCTGATAATTTAATTTAAAAATATGAGTTGTACAATACCCTCAATTGAGAATAAATATAGACAAACAAATCCAGAATTAGCGGATAGATTAAATTCTATTTCCATTGATACTTGGATGAAAGTTAAAAATAGTAACCTTTTTTCTTTTAAGGAAAACAAATTCTTTTTTAATAAAAAAGGAACAAATAAAAGAAATAAACAAGATGAATTTGTTTCTGCTACAAATTTAGAGTTGGGAGCTCCAGTAGTTTATGAAAAAGATGATAAAGTAAATGTAAATGCTTTACTAATTAAAAATATTAAACCAGGAGTAGAAGAATTGTTTGATTCTAATCCTGAGTTAGCTAATCAAGTATATTCAAAAATATTAACTAATTCTGTTATATCTGGGGAAAATTTATTATCTTTGTTATTGAAAGATAACATAATAGAAAAACGATGTTCATAAGTGGAATATACAAGATAACAAATTTAGTAACTAGAGATTACTATATTGGTTCTGCTGTAAATTTAAATAGTAGAAAAAGAACTCATTTTGCAAATATGAACTTAGGAAAACATCCTAATAAACACTTACAATCTTCTTACAATAAATACGGTAAAGAAAATTTTAGTTTTGAAATTTTAGCAAAATGTCCTAAAGAATATAATTTGAAGTTAGAGCAGTTTTTTATAGACATTCTTAAACCTACTTTTAATAAAAGAAAAGAAGTTAATAGTAATTTAGGAATGATTTTGACAGAAGAACATAAAGAAAAAATATCTAAAGCTAATAAAAATCACACTAATAAAGTAGGTAGAACATTATCAAATGAACATAAAGAAGCTATTAGGAAATCTCATATAGGTAAATTTTTAAGCGAAGAAACTAAACAAAAAATTTCTGAAAAATTTAAAGGTGAAAATCATCCTAAAGCTAAATTAACACAAGAAAAAGCTAATGAAATTAGAACTTTGTTTGGAACTATGAAAATGAAAGAGATAGTTTTTAAATATAATGTTTCTGTAAGTACAATAGAATTAATTAAAATGAACAAATTATGGGTTGCGTAATAAAATATAAAGGTCAATCAATACCAGAAGAACAGTTTCTTCAATACCTCAATAAACAAATTGCTATTAATCAGCTTTTTGAAACAAATAGTAATCTTGCTAATCAAGTATATGAAGCTTTAGGGTTTGACATAAATTCATTATCTTATGCAGAAAGAGCTAAAAAGTATAAGGAGTTTGGTATTAAAAAATCAGATGGAACTAAAATTACTGAACAAGATATAGAACAAAATCCTACATTTTATCAAAATAATACCAATCAAACTACAGAAGAATTTGTAGCTTCTGAAAAAACTATAAGAGATTTAGCTGCAAGGATGTCTGATAGAATAGGTATTCCTGTTAGATTTGAATCTGATAAAACTAAAAAATATAAAGGTAAATTAGAAAATGTCACTGCTGTAGTAAATTTAGCTTATGCTACATTAGATACGCCTATACATGAAATATTAGGACACCCTATTATTAGAGCTATTAAAGGTAATAATTTTGACAGCTCAGACTTTCAAAATTGGTTAAAAATTAGAAATAAGGGACAATTTAATAATTCAAGAAAAGATTATTCATCTGATGAGCAATATATAAACGTATATAAAAAAGAAATTGAAGAATATACAAAAGAAACAGGTAAGACTTTATATACAGAAAAATCACAACTATACCAAAACTTACTCAAAGAACTTGAGTATGGTAGAGGTAAAGAGATATTAGATAGGATTAAAAGAGATTATAAAGATAAACCTGCAAGATTTGCAAAAGATGATTACGGTAATGAATTATATTTAATATCTCCATCAGATGCTTACTCATTAGAAGAACAACAAGAAGAAGCTATTGTGGAACTTTTAGGTTTAATGGTTGCTGAGAAATTAGATAAAGTAAAAGATGGTAAATTAATATCTTTACTTAAAAGACTTCTTAAAGAAATGAAAGCTTTTGTAAGAAGTTTATTAAATCAAAAAGAAGTAGAAATAGATAAATTACCTGATAATATGACATTAGGTGATATTGCTGATTTACTAGCTTATAGTAATTCTAAACTTATTCTTCCTGGAAATGAAGTAGTTTATACTACACCTGATAATCAACAATTTAAAACTTATGCAGAAGCTAGTAATCATATTAGTCAATTAGCTAAAAGTGTTGAGGAGGTTGATTTGAGTGATGTTTCTATTAATGATATAAAAATTGATAAAAATAATTTACCTTCTGATTTTAAAAACTACTATACATCCAGTAGAGCTGAAATAGCTTTTATGAAAGATGGTAGATATAATGATGAGTATAATAATAAAATTCAAGAACTAAAAGATAAATATGCTGGTAAATTTATTGTAGTAGAAAAATCTGATTATGGAGTTTATCCCAATACTACAGAAAATCAAAACTTCTATAACACTAAAGAAGAAGCTGATAATGCTGCTTTAGATAAAAGCATTGAACAGTATAAAAAAGAAAAAGCAACTAACGGTTTTATAGAAAAAAACAAACAATATGAACAATCCAAAGAAATTATAGAAGAATGGAAAAAAATAAATAACATTCGGTATAATCCAGAAGAAGTTTATAGTAGGGGTCAAGAATTTGTATCTGTTGTAGGTGCTTATAGTAACTTTGATGTAAATCTTATGATGCAGAATTTATTGCAACATATAGAAGATAATGAAAAAGCTGGAGGTAAATTTGCTATATCTGCATTTACTAAACCTATTGATAGACTAATCCCCCATTTAGAAGGTGGTGGAGGTAAAATTAAGTTTAAAATTTATCCACAATCTAATGATATACTATGGGCGGCTAATACAGATGTATTTTCTGGAAGTGTTTGGGATGCTTCTGAAAAAGTAAGTAAAGATAAGAAATCTGAATTACTTGGAGTTAGTTATACTAAATATCCTTCTTTAAGTAATGTAAATAATGTTCAACTTAATTTAGCTAGTATTATAGATGATTTAGAGGGACATCATAATGAATTAGGTATATCTCTTACAGGTAATAATTTTAGATTAGAATATGATGAAAATATACCTTATTCTACCAAAAAAATTATTAATAGCATTAACTCTATACTTGACCAAAGATATGGAAAGTTAGTTAAGCCTGAAATTAAAAAAATTGGAGGAGGCATTCAGCCAACTCAAACTAATGAAACTTTAAAAGAAAGTATTGAGAATATTTCTGAAAAAATACAAAAAGAGGAACAATTAAAATCTTGGCAAGTACATGAAATTTTAGAGGGTAAAGCTAAGAAAGCAGATTTTATAAAGGAGAAAGAATACACTGAACAAGCTCTTATAAACACTAAAATAGCTAAACTCAAAGAAATAGCTAAAAAATATCCTAGAAGTTTAATTAGAAGTGAAGTTAGATTATATAAATCAAATAGTGAAAATCAAAATTTATTTGATGTAGATGAATTACCTTTTCAATTAGTTACTGGTAAAGAATTAACTCCTAAACAACAGCTTGAGGAAAAGATGAAAAAGCAAAAAGCTCAACAACTCTATTCTAAATATCTTGATACTATATTTCCTAATAGTAAAGTAAAAGATATTGTTTATCATGGAACATTTCAAAAAATTGATAAATTTGATAAATCTAAATTAGATATAAACGATTCATTATTAGAAAATGATGATAAAGGATTTCAGATAAGATATGATTTAGGTAAGGTATTTTATTTTGGAAATAGAAATCATACTTCTGTTCAAAACGCTAAAAATAATGGAGGTAATGTTATATCTGCAATTTTAGATTTTCAAAATCCAATAAAAGTATCAGATTATACAAAGAGAGAAGCAATAATAAATAGGAAAAACTATGATTCTGCTATAGGTATAAAAGATGAAGAAATTGAGTATGGTGCTTTTGAACCAGAACAAATACACATATTAGGAAGTAAACAAGATATAGAAAATTTTTCTAAATTTGTAAAAAATAAATCTAATAATATATTATCTATTTCCAAACCAGAAATAGTAAGAGGACCAATTAATTATTGGGAACAAGAAGATTTTAAAAAAAGAAATCCTAATTATGACCCTTTTACAATAAAAGTAGAACCTTTCATAGCAGAAATGCAACCTGAATTAGAACCAAAATTAGAGTCAGAACAAAGCGATTTAATAAGAGTAACAAAAGAATTTTTAAAAAAAGCAGGTATAAAAGAAGAAAACATTTATGAACATGCTAGAAAACATAATATAGAACTAAATGAAAAAACAAAAGGATTTGCAGATATAATGAGAGGTGTTGTAGCTGTTGTAGAAGGTAGTGAAGATGAAGTTTTTGCAGAAGAAGCACTCCATTTTGCAATTGCTATAATTAAAGACAAACATCCTTCCTTATATAAACAATTAACTCAAGATGTAAGAAATTATAAAATATATGATGAAACATTCAAAGAATATAGTAATCAATACTTAATTAATGGAAAAACTGATATTGAAAGAATAAAAGAAGAAGCTGCTACTAAATTATTAGTTCAAGTACTAAATCAAGAATATGGAGGAGAAAAACCAAAATTAATTAAGGAAGCAGAAACTTTATGGGAAAAAATAAAACAATTCTTATTTGATTTATTTAGAAATAATTCTTATTCTAAAGCAATTAAACTTATACAATCTGGAAATCTTAATATTTCAGATATTAATTCTGAACATAATATAATGTTTAATTTAAGTGGTACAGAATTAAGGGATGAAATGTTTAATGTTATTTCTGAAAAAGAAAAAATGATAAACATTAAACCTTCTGATAAAAGAAAAAATGAAAAAGGAAATCCTCTAGATGTATATTTTTATGGAGCAAAAGAATTGTATAGAAGAGTTTCAGATGTATCCAAACAAATGTATGACAAATGGGCTAAAAATAATAATATAACAAAATCAGAATGGCAAAAAGCAATAGACGATTTAAAAGCAGAAAAAGGAACAGACGGACATAAAGATATAGAACACATTATTTCTATATTAACAGATGAAAATGGTTATCTTTTAGAAAATCCAAAACAAGATGACTATACTCCAAAAACAAATAATCAAACATATAATACTTTAAAAGAATATGTATTTGAAAAATTAAAACAATATCCAAATGCTAGAATAAAAACAGAAGTTAAAATAGCAAATCCTGATAAAGTAGCAAATGGAACTACAGGAGTAGGAGGAACTATAGATGTATTAATATTTACACAAAATGGAGAATTACAAATTCTTGATTGGAAATTTATGGATATTAATACAGAAAAAACACAAGATTTACCATTTTATAAAATAAAAGCATTTAATTCACAAATGAATGGTTATAAGACCATATTATCAGAATTTTACGGAATACCCAAAGATAAAATAAAATCTCAAATAATACCAATTAAAGCAAATTATACATATTATAGAGATAATACTAAACTTCCTAAATTTACTTCAATTGAGGTTGGAGATGTGGATGCTTCTAAAATTGAACAAGATTATTTAATTCATGTTGGTGTATTATCACACTTCTGTCAGCCATAACAACAGCATATAACATATCAGTGACTTCAACTTCAATAGGTTTTGAAACTGGTCTTATATATCTAAATGGAACTTCATCTTTGAGATTTCCAAAATATCGACCCATATATTCTATATGTGATTCATAATCAATATGTAAAGAACATCCAACTGGAATAATATCTTCTTTCTTTTCAGATTGCTCCCACAACTGTAAAATAACTTTGTTCATTTTGCACTTTTTTATTCTATATTAAAATTCAAATAAGTTTTTTAATATAGTTTTTCGCTTTTCTTTCTTATCAATCGGTTGAATACTAAAAGAAATAGTAGCACACGCAAAAGCTGGTTGTGCTACTATATCATAAATAAATATTTTAGATTGAGTGTAATCCATTTCCATCGTTAGAACTTTCAATAGAAATTAATTTTATCTGGTGTTCATTATCACCTTTTTTCTTATATAAATCATTCCAACCCTTTGCCAGTCCTCTTTTAAAGATCTCAGTAAAGTAAGCAAATGCATTTGTTGACTTATCTTCGTTAAAGTTATACCAGTTCTGAAACATATCTAGCAAACCGCTTTGGTAGCAGTCTAACTTGTCATCATTTGACC
>ERZ650304.796-NODE-796-length-13899-cov-7.572956_pt1 | contig 13899 bp, 21 predicted proteins | sample MGYA00376240_ERZ650304 | MGnify/ENA primary metagenome ERZ650304 (study PRJEB26733, sample SAMN07839271) | wastewater metagenome | biome: small river; feature: stream; material: water | place: USA: North Carolina | collected 2016-03-01 ...
ATGGCGGCCATGATTTTCACTCTCTCGCTTTGTGTGGCGCTCGCTTCATCGCGTCGCCTGATGACTGTTCTACTCGTGCGAGCCTGTCTGTACAAGCATGTTAGCACAGGCATATTCGCATAGCAGGCATGCAAGTAAGCGCTAGCTAATTGGCACGTGGCACGCTCTTTGCCGTGGCACGAATCTTGGCCGACACGAATCGTGCCAAGTAGATCCGCATTCTGGCATGGCTGATCCGCGTTCCTATTGGCCCAATTCTTGGCGGCCAAAAACCATGCCACCTTGGGTCCGCATTGGGCGCATACCACCTATGCTCCTTTGCGGTTGACAGGAGGGCGAGAGGTGTGCTATCCGCGCGGGCCCGGATGCGGGAGTGGTCCGGGCACCGGGGAGGCCCGCCCTCCGCTCCTCCTCCTCCTCCTCTCCTCCTATCCTCCTTAGGAGCTCTCCTGCCCGCGCCCGCGGCCTTTCCCGGCTCCTCGCCCGTTGCCTTTCCCAAGCCCTGGCCCGATGCCTTTCGCTTTTCCTTACCCGCTCTCGAGAGCACGAAAAGAGCGCCTGGCAGGATAGCCAGGCGCCTAGTCGCGAGAGAAACTAGCCAGGAATTCTGAAGTCGCCACGCTTCAAGACGCGCAGGTTCTGATACAGATCGCTGCGAACGAGGCGGGCATAATTCTCAGGAAGGCTGTCGTAGCGCTCAAGCCAGGCATCGACGCGAGCCACAGTGCCGCCATCGAGATCGATCACTCTGGTAAGGGCTTTCTTGCTATGGCGATCGCGAATGGCCACACTCACAGGCCATGGTGAGCGATCGTAGACACGCTGAAGCTCGGTATCTACGTGCTTCAGCAAATCGGCACTACTGAAGATACCCATATTGTACTTCTCGGCGGCACGAATGCCTGCCATGCCGAGAATGCAGCGAGCCTCGCGATATGCCTGATAGAAGCTCTGTCGGGCCTCACTGGCTGCCTTGCTGCGCTTGTTCGTCATCGTTCTCTCTCGCTCTCATCTCGTTATGCGGCGATCTTAGCGAGCGCTGAGAAAGAGGGAAAGATGGCTTGTCCAGGCTCATCCAAGCAATATAGGCATTAAATCATCGGATTTCTTAGAATAAGAAATTAATCTTATTGGCTCATTTTCTCACACGCGGAGAATAAGACTTAATTCCCAATTTACCAATGAAATCTACCTGAGCAAACTCCAAAACCGGCAAAATACCTCCTCTCGACCTCCAATTCACCTCCTATAGACCTCCAAATCAGGTTTTTAGGAGGAATTGCGGAGGAAAGATAACAAGAAATTTAACCTCCTTCTCGATTTTCGCCAATTACGAGAGAAAAATTGGTCTGATACCGTTCAGACCTCGGCCTGGCGAGAAAATAGTTGATGGATTGTTAAATTTCCTGTAATCTTTATGGCAAGAAAAGGGCCTGGCTATTCCCGCCAGGCCCTCTCTTTCGCCTAGGCTGCTGCCAGCATGGCAGCCTGACGCTTGCGGCGCCACGTCAGAGCCTCGTTCTGGCGCTTCATCTCCTCCCAGAAGCTGATCGGCGAGGCCTTCTCAAGCGCTGCGATACCGATCATCTGCTTGTCGATAGCCTGCTCAAGGCTCTTCATGTAGTCCTGCAGGCCTCTGAGCCGCTTGGCGATCTGTGCCTGTACAGCGCCGCTCTCGGCCTCGAAACGGGCCTGTAGGCGCTCGATCTGCGCGCTCGTGGCGTCAAGCTCGAAGCTGTTGCTGACATACTTCTCGATCAGGCTGGCCATTTCTCATCTCTCTCGCTAGTGCGATGTTAGTCATCGCTGAGCTAGTTATGAGCTTGGCGAGAGACTAGGAAAAGCTAGTAGTTCCAATAACTTAGAGCAGGTAGGAGCTGGCGAAAATACGACATTTCCTACCTATTTCCTGATCTATTTCACCTAGTTGCGGTGGACAGGTGGAGGAGAATTGGTCCTTAATTTGTATTTTGGGCTTGTGGAAAATGAAAGAGGAGTCTGGTCGAGGAATAGGTCTAGAAAATGGGCTGGAATTGGTCCAATCGCTAGGTTATCTCACGCTATCCCTTAGCTCCTTACGATAAACCTCACACTGGTTTTCAGCTACTCTTACTCTCAGCGCTCTAAATCCATTTTCCTCTCTTCTCTACGCTCTATAGGATTATCTAATAGGAGCTGGACTGCTTGATGTACCACTGGTCAGTCCTCTTTCCTTGCTTCTTTCCTCTCACGCCTACCCTCTTCTGCATTTTATAAGTTTTGTATTTTATCCGATCCTTTCAGGATCTCTATACGTGCCTGCCCGCGGCCTTTCCCGATATTCTGCCCGTTTTCCGCTTTTTGTGAGAATTGCAGGGGCGGATGGGATTTTGGCTTGTTAGGGTTTTCTCAGAAATCTTCAATAGGAAAGGTTTTCAGAAATTTTCCTTCAGAGCAATTTTCCAAGATTTCTCAATTTCAAAATTACAACTTTCCTTGTTTAGTTTTGCAGATTGATTCTTGATTCTTTGAGATCAACAAATCAACCAATCTTGCTTCAAACTCTCCTTCTCCATAAGTTTGATCAGAAAAGCTTGCCAAGATCGATCTTGCTCGCTCTAAGCCAATGAAATATAAGGGATTTTCGGCCCGCTTATGGCAGTGATAAACGACTGCCTAATGATAGTGATCGACTTATAAATCAATGCCTTCTCAGGAAGTAGGTAAGCTATTGAAAGATAAAGAAAAAGGCGATCTATTGCTAGATCGCCTTACTGATAACGACGAGAGAAAGAGCTTATAATCTAGGAGCTAAGTCGGTTCCTGGCGCGTCACTTTGGCCAGCTTGGTCAGCTCATCAATTATGATCTTTTGCTTGCTCAGCGCGTCTGCAATATTCCAAGCTACCGATTGCTCGTGAATGAGCGCAACGATCACGTCGGCCGCCTCAGGGCAAAGCTCGCCAACTTTCAACTTGGCCAGGACATCGGCAACAGTCTTAGGATGGCTGGCTTCATGCTTGCCATATTTCACAGGCTTGTAGACATCTCCGATCGCCTTCTGCCAATAGTCCTGCATATCCTCCGGCGTCTTATATTCCTGCTCGCTGAGCGGAATGACGATATCGCATTCCTCTGCCTTTAGATGATCGTCGAGAGCAGACTTAACCTCCTCCGCTTTGATCTTGGCCTCGGTGTCGGCGATAGAGCGATCTAGGGCCTCTACGAGATCGTCAGGCATGTCCTCCGCTCGATAGACCTCTCGTCGCCTTGGCGCGTCTGCATCGAGCGGATAGGCACCCTCATTCACATCATCCGCGCATTCGTCGCAGAGAACCATGCCGTAGAGATTGTTGCCGAAATACTCGACCTCGATCGCCAGCTTCGTGCCGTCGCTGAACGATAATGCCCACCTATTGATGCAGCTTCCATCGAAGCTCGTGATAGTCTTGCCGACGAAATCGGCAGGCTTGGGATTTCGATATGTCATGCCTTTGCTTTCTGAAGCTCTGCTTTTGCGATCTGCTTATCAAGAAACTCAATGGTTTCCTCGCGGGTGACATCTTTCATACTCTTCTGTTTAGACCAATGACATCCTGTAAACCAATAGTATGCCTTCATATTGCTTAATCCAAGCAACTCTCCTGCTGTAGTTAGAATGCAGTATTGAATGTCCTCGTCGACCTCATATCCAAGATTCTTAGCAGCGGCAATAGTATGACCTGCTAAACAACAAGCAGTTCCACAATCATTGAGACTTTTAACGAGACCAGTAGCCTTTGAATTCTTATCCAAGGCGTAAAAGCGCATATCAAAATGATTATTATCGTCAGCAATACGCTCGCGGACAGCCTTGGCCAACTCGATATTCAACATGAATTAGAACTCCATAATGCTTCTCAGTGATGGCTAAGAGTTGGGAAGATCGGGAACGGTAAGACTGTACTCTGCGGCAAACTCTCTCAGCCTGTCCTGCATGAGATCGGCGTGAGATGTGTAATCGTGACATCCTTGAAGACCTCCTAAAAAGCATCGATCATCGCTATTCAGCCTTCCTTTCAGTCCCATGGCCTGACGAACTTCTAGCTCTTGGGCTCCTCTCGTTTCGAGTGAAGGCTTGTAGTTCTTATCATCGATGCAATGACCGATTGCGCACTTTAGACCATCATCTCCTCGATAGGCGCATAGATGATTTTCGCCTTTCTCAAGCTCGAGTACCTTCATCGATCGCCTGAATCCCTGGCTGGCCAGCCCGAGATAGGCCTTGTTGAAGATATCCTGCTTCTGCTCTTGGCTAAGTGCCATCGTCTAACTCGCTTTCAGTGTGATCTAGATTTCATCGCCAGGGCCAGAATCAGCCCGCTCAGGCGTGTTTTCGTGCTCGCCGCTGTCGAGATACGTGCCTGGCACAGGCAAGCCTTGTTGGGCCTTGCAGGCGGCTTCTAGCGCACCTCTGCAGATGCGATAGTGGCTCTCAAACGTCGATGGCTCCAGATCGCCTTCCTCGTTTGGCTCGAACGTCTCAGGCTTGGCAAAGACCCCTTTATGGCACCAGAAGGCTTGGCCCATCAGAATGCCGGCGATGATGCCTTCCATGCGACCTGGCGCTAGATACGACTCGCCTGTCTCGCGTGCCACTTTGAAAGGGCAATCGGCGCATTCCTTCTTCATCGCCAGCTTCTTCCAATAGGCAGAGAAATCCTGATCTCCTGCCATTTTCAGAGCCAGCTCGAGGAATTCGCGATCTGTCACATTGGCCATTACCATCTCTCTTCCTCTGGCAGCCAGCTATCATCTTCGGCAAGCTGGGAGCGACGCATATTTGGTAATGGCCATACTCCATCGTTCAGTTTCTCAACCTCGTATCGCAGATTACCAGGCGAGAAGAACGAGGATTCAGCGATCTTTGGATCGAACGCTTCGTAGTATGCGGCTAGGTTTTTCCATTCGTCTTTCCAATCTTTCTGAAATCGCCTATCGCCGCAGCGAAAGTGCAGATCGAACTCTGTATCATTATTGTAATGTTCCGTGATGTATTCTTTTGCTCTACTAGTAGCCTCTTCAAGGTAGTTCATTGCCTCGTGAAAATCGCTGAACCAGGCCACCATGCGCCAGCCGCGATCGTCGTAAGCTCCCCATTTGGCGATGACGATCCAGATCGTTTGCGACATCACGAGGCCTCCAATTCAAGAAGTGAAGGCTCGAGGAATGTTGCCTTTGCCATCGGTCATGTAGTAATCGATGCGATCAATGGCCCAATTTAGCGCCTCCATGGCGTTCTCGGTATGGATCTGTGCCGGCGTGTAACAGCTCACTTCTATCTTGGCTGTGTAGATCCGACTATCGAGGTCAAGCTCGACTGTCACGCTGTCGTCGCCGGCACACATCGTCAGGACTTGCTTCAGGTGCCGCTTCTTGGGCTCGCGCGTGAAAGCGTCGGAGGCTATGCTATCCAGCACGATGGCGCCATCGTCGAACTTGGCCGGCGAGACGATGGCGTTGGGATCGAAGGACTTCTTGGGCTTGGCGAAGGGATCGACCTCTTTGCCCGTGATCGTGTCGATCACCGTGACCTCGACCTGATCTTTAAGAATGGCGATCGGCTTGCCAGAGAGCAGGTGGCTACGGCCACCCAAACCCCAATACTCGACGAAGTCCATCGCTTCGCCCCAGGCCGATCCAGCTTTGATAAAGAGATCAGAGGTGAATTTCTCAACGCCGTCGACCTTGACGATCGACTTGTAGCGCTTATTCCAGTCGGTCATGGCTCTCTCGCTCGTTCGTTGTTGATGCAGCCATTCTAGCCAGCGCTAACTTATAGGAAAGCGCTGGCTACCAGCCTACTCCTGCTCGGCTTCCTCTTTCATCTCTTCCTCGATCTCTGCGATCAGCTCTTCAGGGAAGATGTAACCGAGGCTCTTCAGATAGACCAGCCTATCTCTGAACTCCTCGAGCGTAGCGTCTTCAAAAGACTCGCCGGCATGAGGAAGATCGATCGGCACGCGCTCGCAATTCTCAAAGAAATCGTTGCGCAGACGTTCGAGTCTTGCGTATTCCTCTCCCTGTATAGCCGTCAATATCTGATCATGTGGAAGATTGAGAGAAATGAGATAATCAAGTCCTCCTTGTGGTGCCTCGCCAACATGGCGGGTTTGCGCGATATGCGTCGTGTAAAATCCACTGACGCTGGCGTAGCAGTAAAGGTCACACTTACCATTCATTCCAGACCAACGGCAGTAGCTCATGCGAAATCTCGATGCTTGATCTTGGTGATGATGCGCTCACCACTACGAGACTTAAGCTCGACCACAGGACGAGCTACGATTCCTTCTGCTTTGAACGATCCCCATGTCGACATAAATCCAGATCGTGCCATGGCAACAGCGCTATGAAGCGTGCCGACGCCGATAATAGGCACGATGTCTAACCCCATCTCGCTAGCGATTTCCTCGACATTCTGTCGCTCTAGCCACCAATCTCCGATCTTAATATCGAACAGAACGAAGTCTTGGTCAGATCGATAATTTCCGCCGCCCTTCTGAATACGGCTTCCATAGCCTTCTCCATAGAGACATGCGCCATCTGGAAACTTGGATACGACCTTTTCTGGTTGCGACAAGAAACGATCATTCAGACGCTCAACAAGCGGAGCTGGAATTTGCGCTTCGTCGGTCTTTCCGCCAAACGTCACTTTCCCATCTTGAATCATCACACGAATGTTGGTTCCATCCACCTTCTCTGTGAAGACCCATTCGTTGTTTGCCAGATACCCAAACTCTGGCGTAGACCAATCACCTTCCAGCAAAGTTTTGAATTTGGTCTTATGATCACGCTTATAAAGCGTGTCGATCTTGTGATACTTGATCATGCTTCACTTCCTACGATCTGGACTGGCCTCATGCGGCGCTCTTGCCGCACCTTGTGAGCCTCTTCTGCTTCCGCAGGCGTGTAGAGCCGGCCGATCTCACGATAGCCGAGCATCATCATGCCAGCCTGCCGCCAGGTGATCGCGACCTCTTCGTGCTCGATGTCGCCGGTCTGATCGCCGATCGAGTGACCGATCAGCTCGCCCTCGCCATTGGCGAAAAGCTCGATCGCCTCGCTCTCCGAAGCTGCCTCGACCTTCGAGACGAAGCTCACCATGCACGGCATTTCCTCACAGCGATAGAACGTGGCCATCGCAGCAACCTTTCAATGAGGGTTGGAGAGTTGGGAAGATGGCGAGTTAGGCGGCCGTAGCCGCCTTTACGCCGAAGGGTGGCGTAGAAACTCAGCGCCAGTACAAAAGCTCATTGCGGATATAGGCAAATCCTTTTGCCAAAGCATCATCTTCGAGGTCAGAAGCAATTTTACGTGCAGCTTCATAATCCTTTACCAAAGCTGAAAGCCCTGGCATCTTGCAAATCTCTCTGAACATTATCTTGCCGTCTGCGTAACCTGCTTCTTCGGCTGCTCGCCATACTGCATAGTATGCACGATCCACTTCTTTGCGGGCCTCGAAGAGTCGTCTTTTGATCGACGCAGATGCAGAAGAATGATCAACCATTTTCTTCTCTCGCTCTCTCGCTGTTGATGCGCTGATCTTACTCAGCGCTCACTAGTCGGAAAAGCTTGACTTACCGGCTTATTTCCAATGAAATCCTTTTGTAAAACCATGCGCACTCCCATGAGAATTCTACCTAGAACGTTCTTTCCTTGGCCATTACACATTCCCCAGAACGTGTCGCCCCAATTGTTTTCCTCTATAAGCTCTGCATTTCCAGTGCTGAGCAGACGCGCAGCAAGATCGTAATTTCGCGTAAATTTGTCGAATACCAGATCGATCATGACCGTCACTTTGACTCGATCCCAATCTGGTCTGGCAAGATATACACGACCTATCCTTTTTGCCATGGACGAACGCTGCCATGACTGAACCTTGTCGATCGCATCGATGATCGATGCGCGCTGAGCAGGATCTGTGAATTTGGCGATCTGGTAAGGAACTTCGTTCGATGGCCAGATTTGTTTCGGAGTGATCTCGTCGCCCCACAACACAGGGGCGAGGTAGAAATTTGAAAGATAGCGATGCTGCGGCGTCGTAAAGCCTGAAATCTTATTCATCGCCTTCCTTCTGCACGCCGTAGAGCTCCTTGGCGGCGTTCTTCACCGCCTCCGTGATCGGCAGCACGCCCAGCTCGTTCTCAGCCAGGTGCTCTGCCGCCTCCATGGCGATGCGATTGGCCACACCAAGGCGCTCGTGAAATGTCAGCCCCTCGCCGATCTCGACGACACCCATGATGTCGAGCACGTTATCGACATCGATCGCAAGGACGACATGATTTCCCAAGATCGCGAGCTGATGAATCAGACCGTCGATCTGCTTGCGGCGATCTTCGTTCGTCATCTTTCTGCCTTTCTCACATTATCTGAAGCTTTTATAGGCCGATCAGACGATCAGGAACAGCTGATCGCACCGGCCTGGCGCTGAAGAAGGATCTTCAGCTTATCTGCGGCAGCCTCCGTCAATCCGATGTCGAAGCTCGTCCATACGAACCTATCAAACTGCTCAGGCAGCATATCGCGATCATCGTCCACGATGGCCCATCGCGTCACCTCAGGATGCCTGGCCAACCAAGCTGCAATCTCGTCACCTCTGGCTTGATTGATATAGAGACCACCATCTGTCATGTTCAGATCGATATCGGTGCGCCAATCCTCGTGAAAAGCTCCCTCGAAGCCGGCATCGACAAACCTCTCTCGAAATCGAGAATCGTGGCGCCAGGTCGACGACACACAGACCTGAGCTCCAGTCTGTGCTACGAGCGTGTTGAGCCTGCTCATGATCGTAGACGGAAACAAGTATCCATCTCGTTCTTTACGGATCGCGCGCTCCTCCTCAGTCTCCTCGCGCCATGCCGATCCTGGCATGATCACACCATCGATATCGAGAAACAGGACAGGCTTTGTCATCTTCCTTACTCGATTCCCTCGATAGTGATACGAATCTTTTTGAATGAAAGTAGCTTCTGCAATGATTCGTGCTTACCATTTTCGTTGAAGCTCTGAAGGCGCACAAATACCCCTTGATCGTCTGACGAGACCTCGGCGATCATCGCCATATCCAAGTCCTCGCTCCAGAAATCCATGTCCTTCACGTCCGATTCGATGACGATCTTCATCTTTACCACCAGCTGTCGTAGTAGACCGTGTAGCCCTCGCCGATCGCTTCACGCGCCTTGGCGATGAAAGCGAGATCGTCGTCATTCTCTTCGGGCGTGCCCTCGCTGCCGCCGAAGAAGAAGCCCTGTGTGAAAGGCAGATCGTCAAGCCTCACAGCTCGCTCGAGTCGATCCAGATCCTCGAGCGTGAGCACGACAGGATTGCAGTTGAACTCCTCGTCTTTGCCGCCCTTCTCGCGATAGAGATTCTTCATCCAACCATGCAGATTGGGATGCTTGCGCCAGTAGTGGATCTGCTCGCCAGTGTCGGTTTTACCGGCCCACTTATGATCGGCAGGGTACGCGGGAAGCTCGTCGATGAAATCGACCTGCTTCGACGGCTTCGCCTTCGTCTTGTAGGCGTACATATCGAGACCCATGACTGTATCTTTCTCGCTCGTGCTGTTTTGATGCGCCGATCATAGCCAGCGCTGACTAACATGGATAGAGCCAAGATCCTGGCTTTTTCCGCAGAAACGACAAGGGCCGCTCGATCGAGCGGCCCTTGTGTGTGATCGGCAACCAAGGCTTTCGGCCTCTGGGTGATCACGGCGCCTACCAGACACGCGGCCTGGATAGATCGCAAAAACACGAAGGGCCGCTCTTAGAGCGGCCCTTCAGAATGGCAGACGGCACTGGCTTCTTACCGATGCTCCATCCAGTCACTAGCGGCGCCAGAACAGCCCCTCCTAGATGGCGATAAGCAGCGAGAACCAAACTTCTGCTTACCGTGCCGCCTTGCCTCTCTCAATATACAGAATCAGGCGGCAAGATCAATATCTACATCACCGTTCTCCTCTTTCTGGCCACGCCATGCCCGCCAGAGATCGCGCAGCAAACGCTTCTCGGCATAGCGTGCTGCTGCCCTGTGTGCATGCAGCTTTGTCCACCCACGCTCGAGATAGCGAGCCTTCGCCTCGTCGTAGAGAGTGCGATACTCGCGGTGCTGGTTGCTGGCGCCTTGTGCCTTCAGCACCGGCTCGAAGGCCACCCAGCTCACAGAGCGCCTGGAAGGGTTGTAGCCATGAGCCAGCGCAAGCTCGGGATCGCTGTGCTTGCGCTGACGCTCACCGCCGATCACGGCCAGGCCCATGCGCTTCCACACCTTGCCGGGGTTGGCGTAGTTCGCGAGAGAGCCCGTCTCGCCGACGATCCTGGCGAAGCTCACCTCGCCGAAGCCAAGCGTCTCCTGCACGAAATGATAGGCAGGAAGCTGACGAGCCAGCTTGACCATGCGCTTCGTGCAAAGCTTCTCAAGATCCTCGAACGGCTCGGCCGCAGCATCGCTGCTCTTGACGAGCGAGCGTAGAGCCAGCTCGTCCTCGTCCGACAGGCCTGTCGGCTTGTCCTTGCGAATGGCGGCCAGGAGCTTCTGCGAGGCCGCGACAGCCTTGCCGCGCGCATCTTCATCATCGAACGTCGAGAAGCCCAAGAACTCCGTTCTGACGAAGGCAGCTAGGCGATTGCCGATGGCGATGCGCTGCTTGACACAGAACTTGGCGCGACGATGGAGCAGCCTGATCTCGTCACATAGAGCCTTCTCTGCCTGGGACAGCATGCAGATGGTTGACACGACTTTCCTGGCCCCAGGCAGAGAAGAGGGATCTGCGACACCGACCGTTTGGATATCACGTTCATGTTGGTCGCAGATATGGTGAAGAGGCACCGCTGCGTTGGGTGACAGAATCACCTTGGCCTCTTCATAGGGTTCGCCGGCAGGCCAATCATGGGTATCAGGCACGAACTGGCCGGCGAAACTCTTAAGATCACTCATGATCTAAATCCTTTGTTTGGCGAGAGGATAAAGCCTGTACTGGATAGCACGGTTCAAATGATCCTCTCTGCGAAGCTGAGAAATTATGCGTTTGGGTAGCAACTCAATCTTGTCTCAGCTTCGCAGAGAGGAAATGGAGAAGACAAACCTACAATTGATATCACACGCCTAGAGATCTTCTCCAGTAAGTGAAGGCAATGTCCATTTGTTTGTCAATGACCATTCTGGCCTTCACTTACTGGAGAAGAAGTAGAGAGGATAAAGATATGATGGATAAAACGTGTTCGCTGATCCTCTCTGGCTAGCTGAGATAACAGGCCTGATGAGTAATACACAAGGAGTGATCTCAGCTAGCCAGAGAAGAAGTAGAGATGAAACATTACCTTTTTGGTTTAAAACCCTTTTTTGGTTTCATCTCTAGGAAGATCAGGCAACTTCCTGTTGAACGATAATATCGCGCATGGCCTGATCTTCCTAGAGATGAAATAGAGAGGATAAAAGTTTTCTTGTGTAGTACCCATCACATGATCCTCTCTGCGAAGCTAAGAAATCGATTTTGTGGGTGACACCGCTAAGGTGTTCTTAGCTTCGCAGAGAAGAAGTAGAGAGGATAAAGGCGCTTTTGGGTAATATAGGCGTGATGATCCTCTCTGCGAAGCTGAGAAAACGTCCCAATGGTTGGCACAGATTAGATGATCTCAGCTTCGCAGAGAGGAGTATAGGGCGGCTGGCACGACGCCGCTGGAAATCACAGCTGAATAGGCCAGCCGCCCTATTTCGTCAGGCCTTCTTAGACCTTACCCGCTTTCGCCATGAGCGCCTTGGCGTCCTTCGGCGAGATATGATCCTTCACCATGGCCGATGCCTGAGCAGGCATGGCAGCAAGAACACCTTCGTAGAACTTGGCAAACTTCGTCATGCGCTGCTGCTCAAGCTCGACTTCCTGCCGCGTGCAGAACGCCAGCGCCTTGCCGTTGATCTTCATGTCACCGAGCAGGCCCAGCTCGACTCGCGTCGCCGTGCTGCGCTTCGTGCCTGCGCTAGGCGCGGCCGATGCAGGCGCAGGCGCAGCTCCTGCCTGAGCGCTGCGCAACGTTGCCGACGCGATGCGCAAGTTGATCTTGCGCAGGAATTTCTCACACATATGCTCGATCTCGCCAGTCTGGGCGATATCGAAGATCAGTGAAGGGTCGTCGAGAATAGCCTGATAAAGATCCTCCTTGGCGTCGACCGTCACGCTATTGCCGTAAGAGGCAAGAATGCCTCGCGCGATCTTCTCGCCCTCTGTGATCGTCGTCGTGCGAACAGGCCGACCACTGACGCCAGGCGTACTATGCACGGCAGGATTCATTTAAACTCTCTTTCGTATCGCTCGTTTCGTTTTCGATGAACGTATCTTACTCAGCGATGGCTAATCGCGCTAGCAAAAAGAACCTGGCCAATCAGCCAGGCTCCCTTGTCGCTTAGAAGAAGATTCCGTCGCTGTGCGGCAGATGCAGAACGATCGCCTTCACCTGCAGATCCATGCCGATCACCTTGCCAGTCTGGTTATCGACATAGATGTGATAGCTCGTGCCATCGGCGCGGTACTGAGCGTATCCGTCGGCCGCCGTGAGCTTGTGATCCTTGTTCACGTCGAACATGTTGATGATCGCATCCGTGTTCCGGCCAGCGGCATCATGGATGTCGAGCGTGTCGTAGCCCGGCTTATAGTCGTCGATGGTGATCTCGGCCGAGGCCGGCTGCAGGTTGCCGCCGACATAGAGCTGATAGTCCTGCCTGCCTGAGCCACCGACGAACTCGGCGATCACCTTGCCCGAGCCGGCGAGAACGAACGTGTCGTTGCCATCGCCGCCGTCAAGATAATCGAAGCCCGTTCCGGCTGCTGCGAAATAGTCGTCGCCGCTCTGACCGTAGACGATGTCGTGATGGGGATCGGTGCTCATGATGAACACATCATTGCCAGATCCGCCCTTAATGAAGTCCTTGCCGGCGCCGTCATAGATCGTATCTGACCCATCGCCGCCGTAGATTTTATCGTTTCCGTCCTCTCCATAGAGATAATCGTTTCCGGCACCGCCAGAGATGTAATCGTTTCCGTTGTCGCCCATTACATAGTCGTTACCGGCCAGGCCATAGAGCGTGTCGTTTCCGCCATATCCTTGAATGTAGTCTGGACCGTTACTTCCACTAATCGTGTCGTTACCGCTTTTTCCGTAGAAATACTTCATTTAACTGTGCCTTGTTGTGCGTTTTTGCCTTGCATGAGCACTCTAGCGCCACTCACGCCTAATGGTGTGATAAAACTCACATCAAGGACAACCCTCGGTCCTGCCTGTTGCAGTGATGTCGCGAATCTAAGCCAGCGCTACCTTAATTCAAAAGCCTGAATATGATGCTTTTCAACATAAGAATGATTTCCTCTCTGCGCTCGAGCTCCATGGCCGGCAGATAGACACGCCATCGGCTATCGGAGAGTTGTCGCACCAAGAGATCATCTGGCAGAGCAGAAGGCTCAATGTCCGTGTCGAGCGCGGCGATGTAGCAGCTTGCGTCGTTCACTTTCTTTCATATCCGGCCAAAGAAGTTTCGCCATAAGATTAGCATAAGGCCTCATAGCCGTATGATTTGGCTCCCATGATGACATACCATCATCCAGCATCTTCTTGCCAAGCTTGCGAAACTTCTCGCGCTCCTCGTCTGTCCAATTATCAGCGAGAAGCCGCTTAATGGCTTGCTGGTTATCTGTAATTTCAATCATCTTTCTTTTCCCAAATTGGCTTGCGATGCATAAGCTCTGCGAGCTTTTCGCTCGGCCCATGTACAGTGTTCAGAATTTTCATGAAGGCCTCGAATGTATCGTCATCCAAGACAACGATATTCTCCGGCATTATTTCACAAGAAAACTCTGGATCGCTTTCGATCTGAGATCGGAAGAGCACACGTC
>ERZ650304.797-NODE-797-length-13888-cov-5.613605_pt1 | contig 13888 bp, 15 predicted proteins | sample MGYA00376240_ERZ650304 | MGnify/ENA primary metagenome ERZ650304 (study PRJEB26733, sample SAMN07839271) | wastewater metagenome | biome: small river; feature: stream; material: water | place: USA: North Carolina | collected 2016-03-01 ...
GAGGGTAATGTGACAAGTTTTTACGTGCTCCAGAGGGATCCAAGGGAACAAATACTACCGGCTGATGCAGATAAATCAGAGAACCTAACCGTACTTGCCATAGCATACCCCGAGGGAGAAGGTGAACTGGCTAAGTGTTTAGAAGTTGCCGAGACCATAGGACTTGAAGCAGTGCGATACATGCCCTATAACCCTAGAGATTCAACGAGGCATAATCCTAATCTCAAGCGTGATGGGGGGATTCTGGAGGTGCGTGGAGGTTATTTTGACGAACATATTACCGAGTTTTGTGCGCAAGTTAACCAGCTTCAGGCGATTGACGGCGCGGATGGTCCTTTCAACGGCAAGCGCCTTGGGCAATATCAATGGTATCCTGGTGATGTTATTGACCTTCAAGCCCTTGCGACATAAAAATTAGTTGCAATAAATTCCACGATGGCCTCCAATCCCAGTTATATTCAAAAGCTTCTTCGGAAGTCTTTTCATTAGCTATACTTAGTGCATGTCAGATCGTAATCCAAGAATATTCATTTTGTCTGGATATCGCATGACTTCTCAAATAGTTTGCGAAGCTGTAACTACTGCGCTACCAGCAGATATCGGGTTATACAGAATTCCGTATTCGCAGTGGTTTAGCTGGGTAGCATATAGGATTAAGCGTTTTGGTGCGATGACAATGATCGGGCATATCGGACTGTCACTATACCTAAGTTTTCGGACAGTGCTACTTCGCTTTAATAGACACGCTTGGAGTAAAACAAGTCATTACACACTTCCTGACCGAGCTGTGAGTCTGAAATCCGAACGAGCACTCCTGGACAAGTTTAAGAGTGCAGATGCTGTGCTGCTGATGGAACCGTTCCGCTTACCGAGATCAGCCTACTCTAATAAATCGACAACATACTTAGAAGTTGTTTGGGGCGGAACGCCAGACTATATGGGGGATAGCGGCACTATTCGCTGTTGCTGTGTTTATAGTTTTATTTTTGCACGATAGTAATCTCTATCCTCAGTTATCAAATGCACATCGCTTTGTTTTAAGCTCGCTACGGTTCACTCTACTGGCTGGCCCAGTATTGCTTTCCGTTATGCTTAAGCACACAAAACTGTCTAGCGTTAGAGCTGTCATTTCGGTCGCATTAGCATTGTTCATCCCATATACGTTGTACAGTGTTACTGAAATCAGGCATATCACAGAGTTGTGTCCCGTACACTCTGTAACATACTTTACCGATAGCTGCAGTCTTTCCAGTTGGAAACTCTTGCCGCCAATCGTCTATGCCATGATTGGCATAGCAGTATATGGTGTGTGTTTACAACAGCTGAATGTTCGGAGAATGAGGTGGTGGCTGGGGCTGTTTGTACTGTATATCGCTCTTGCTTCACAGTTTGCACTACAAAGCAGATTGAACATTTGGAATATTGCCACCCAGCCGGCTGATGTACTAAATGAGCTAATCAAGGCTGCTACAGCGAAAGAGTTTTGGCTGAACAGCGGGGCTTACTTTCTATTCTTTATGGCTATAACGGCTGTAATTACTCATTCAGTTAATAACATGGCCTTTAAACAGAAGTGAAGAGTTTAGTTGCGATAACATCTACGATGGCCGCTCCAAAACTAACTAAAACCACTTGTTCCGCTTGAAGAAGGCAGCAGCAAATCCAATAAAGCCACCGGTTATGCTAAGGATAATCCAAAAGGCATTAGGGTTGTGTGCTGCTGGCAGGGCAATATTCATGCTATAGATACCGGTAATCAGGGTAAAGATACCCATAAGTATCGTGATGCTGGTCATGAGCTTGAAGACCTTGTTTAGGCTATTGGCCATAATAGTCGCGTAGGCTTCACGAATGTTACGCAGCGTAGTCAAACGTGACTGCGCAAGCAGCGTTAGCTCCTGATTCCCCAACGAGAGGTCTTCGATTAGATCTTTGTCTTCTTCATAGAGACGCATAAAGCGTCCGTTGAGCAATGAATTAAGCACCGCTGCCATTGGCTCAAGTACAAGTAAGAAATCGTTAAGATCTTCTTCGATGTCGATAAAACCAATGAAGTCCCTGTTGGTGATCTGGTCTTTATCCAGGTGAGACCGCGTTTGCAGAATTCGGCGGCTTGCCGTGTTGATACGCCGCTTGTAGCCTCCGTTAATTGCCTGCAGGATCTCGAGGATCAGCTGAGCACGCTTGCTGGTAATAATACCGAACGGGCCCTTGGTGATTTGCTCCAGGTGTGTAAAGGTTTGTTCACAGATCGTGATAGTAACACCTTTGGTATAGACAATAAGTAGTGGGGCAGTGGTTATCTTTTCGGCTTCAGGCAGGCAGAAACGGGTAAATATATATACTTGTTCACCATCCCGTTCGATACGGGGCGACTCGTTAGGGTCAATGCCGTCCTTAAGCAGGTCGAGGTCTAGCTTGTGTTCAACACTGAGGGCGGTAAGGTCGTCTTCTGTCGGAGACTCTAAGTGAATCCAAGCACCATCTGTTACTTGGGTAAGCTCTGCCAGCTCCGGGGACTTTGTCGAGCTATGGAATATTCTTGTCATGAAACGTCTTTCTATTTTTGAACTTCTTAGATCCTAGTATAGATCACCTGTATCACAGCAGGCAACCTGAAACAGATATGACACGGGTCGCTGCTTTATACTTGAGGCCCTTTACTCTATACTTCCGGCTATGGGGCAACCTATTAAAACCGACTTAAACATTCCATTTAGCCAAGAGGTTTCTGAGTGGCTTGCCGGCAAACAGACCAAAACTCTGGGCACCATGATCGATATGTTCGAACAGAAGAGTTTTGCCATTGTCTTTCTCTTAATGCTGAGTGTGCCGGCACTACCCGTCACTACCGGTGGCATAACCCACATCTTACTACTCCCCGTTTCCTTTATCGCGGCCGCGCAGATGTTGGTTGGTCGCCGTTCACTCTGGATGCCACAACGCTTTCGGAAGATCTCACTGGAAGGTCGGATCCTCAAACGAGCCCTGCCATTCATGGTCAGGCGCATCAAGTGGTTTGAGAAGTATTCCCGGCCTCGGCTCAGCGGACTGCTCGAGAATAACATCATCCGCTCAATCTTGGGGTTCATAGTGCTACTCTGTACGGCCGGAGCATTCTTCGCCGTACCGTTCTCTGGTCTCGACACTCTCCCAGCGCTTGGGGGTGTGATCATAGCATTAGCCATTATCTTAGAAGACTTTGCGCTCAGTATCTTAGGTATTGTAGTGGGCATGGTCGGTATCGGCCTAATCATCGGCTCAGGTGCCGCTATTACCTCACTCTTGCAACACGCGTTCTAGTAGCGCTGCCAGATGTATTAACTTTTCTTTGCGTATCGGTAGACATGCCAGCTACCGCTGCTTGTATGTGCAGTCTTTTTGCTCACAATAGGAAAGATGTAGCTCACCAGCAGCGCAGAGGGCTTTAGTTCTGTAGCTGCCTTGCGATCTAGCTTTGGCATTGTGCGAGGTACCAGAAAGGCCATGACAACATCTGCTTTACTCAGATCTGCTTTCCAGAGATCCCCCAGCATTACAGTCGTGTTCGGTTGTCCTAAGCAACGGAGCCAGGCAACGACCCACAGAAAGGGATTTAGTTCGTACCCAATAGCCTGAGCACCTCGAGCTGCAGCTGCTTTGACCAGGCGACCGTCACCACAACCAAGTTCATAGAAGACATCGCCTTTCTTGAGTTTGACATCGTCCAGGAGTTTCTCGATGTCAAAGGAACGAGCAGGCACCCAGGGAGCACCTGAGATACTAGTGACCATAAAGATAAGGGCGACAAGTAGAAATATACCAAGAAAGACCATTCAGCCTATTATACCGGAACGGGGGTATCAGCCCCTCGCAATGTTGTATACTGCTAGTAGTTATGAATCTAAACAAAAAGTTATCTCTGTCAGACCTCCCAAACATTAGCCTCAACGTTAACCCAGTGACCTTAGCAGATATTCTGTTCCAAAAGGACAAACGCATCCGCGTATTCCTTGAACTCGAGCCTGACAAGCGCATCGATATGCTGCGCTCAGTCACTAAGGCTGTACGAAAAGACCTACTCCGCAAGTTACCAGAAGAAGAGCTAGTAAAACTGCTCCAGACGCTATCGCCAACTGAGGCGACAGATCTGTTGCAACTACTTAGCAAAGCCAAACGAGAACGCGTACTGAGTGGAGTAAGCCAAGAGCTCAAAGACTCACTGTCTACGCTACTGGCCTTTGACCCGGAAACGGCAGCGGGGCTCATGAACCTGGATTACATACAGGTGGAGGCAAGTGAGAATATTGAGGCGGCAGCTAAGAAGTTCATGCGCCACGAACAGCAAACCGGACGACCACCGGTCATTATCATAATGGACCAAGGCAAAGCTATTGGTACACTACCAGGTCACCGATTGGGCCTCGCTGCCAAGAGTGAACTTATTGGTAAGTACAGTAAGAAGCTACTAACCGTAACGTATGCTGCGCGGCACCGAGATGTGGTAGCTCTATTTCAGGCCAACCCGCATAACAAGATTGCCGTACTAAACGACAGTAACGAAGTAGTTGGCATTATCTACTCCGACGACATGCTCAAGATCCTGCAAGACGACCAAGCATCTTCACTGTATAACTTTGCTGGTATCGTCCAGTCAGAAAGCGTTACTGACTCTGCCAAAGCTAAAGTAAAGAACCGCTACCGCTGGCTGATTATTAACTTAGCTACCGCATTCCTGGCATCCTTTACCGTTGGTCGGTTTGAACCGGTACTCAGTAAGTACGTGCTACTTGCTGTCTACATGCCAATCGTGGCTGGCATGGGTGGTAACGCTGCCACCCAAACCCTTGCAGTACAGGTGCGAGGTATTGCCTTGAAGCAGATCGAACTCAAGACTGCCTGGAAGACCCTGCGCAATGAACTGGGGGCAGGCCTCATGAACGGCCTTATTAACGGCGTGCTCGTGGCAGCTGTAGTAATGGTCCTGAATCGAGATGCCAAGATCGCCATTATTCTAGCCATGGCCATGATCATTAACCTCCTGGTAGCAGGCTTTTTTGGAACACTCGTACCACTCATCATGCAGAAGCTTGGTAAAGACCCCGCAACCTCTGCGACCATCTTTATTACAACTGCAACTGACATCTTAGGCTTTATGGCCTTCTTGGGACTGGCTACGATAATCCTGAAGTAGGCAAGTAGAGTACACTGTAGCTACATGGAAGATTCCAACAAACTAATCCAGGAGCGTATTCAGCGAGCTAAAGAGCTCCTCAAAGTTCGGCATGCCAGCATGGCAACCGTTAACGAAGATGGATCACCACACAATAGTCCATATCGTTTTATGTATAGCCCAGATCTTACAAAGCTATATTGGGGCTCCCACCCAGGCTCTCTCCACTCACAGAACATCCTCCGAACTGGACAATTGTTTGTAGCCGTTTACGATGCGTATGAGCGAGGTGGGCTATACATCAAAGCTAGCAATGGACACATCGCCGACGGAGGCGAACTAACCGAAGCCTTAGCGGTACATAACAAACTCCGAACTGAGAACAACGAGACGCCCATTGAGCGTAGTTACTACGAAGGCGATGGCCCTCAACGAATGTGGGTAGCCGACATTACAGAGCTGTCTATTAACTACTCCGAGAAGAATGAACAAGGTTTGTTAGTCCAGGATCTACGTCGTGAAATTACGGCAAACGATCTGCTGACCTAGCAAAGTACTAGTTTGTTTTAAAATCCACCAGTTCGTAGAGCCTCAATAGGATCTTTTCGGGCTGCCTTGATAGCTGGGATAGTACCAAACACAATACCAACCGCAATGGACACACCGGCTGCAATAACGACCACTTGCCAGGTAATAAACGGATGGAAGTTGGTGGTAATACGCAGCATATAGTTCACAAAGAACGATACTACGACTCCTACAATACCGCCGGCAAGACTGAGGACAATGGCTTCTGCCATAAACTGGTTACGGATCTGCCTGTTAGTCGCGCCTACAGCCTTACGAATACCAATCTCATGGGTACGTTCGCTGATCGACACCAGCATAATGTTCATGATGCCAATTCCGCCAACCAGTAGGGAAATGGCAGCAATACTAGCTACAAAGCCAGTAAGCAGTGTCAGCATGTCATTGGTTACCATGACGTTCTCGTCCTGACGCAGGATGGTAATGTCGTGCTGGCCGCCATGTGCCTTAGCAAGATTAGCGGTCAAGTCGTTCATGACCTTAGGAGTTTGGTCGAGGTTATCTGGTCGAATAAGAATCTGGACAAGCTGCGTGGAGCCTTTTGCCACTTCGTTCAGCATAGTACGCGGGACAAAAACTGCTTTGTTAAGATCAATGCCTTGGCCAATAGTAGTGCTACCAAACTCATCAAAGACGCCCCGTACAATAAAGTCCTGACCTCGAATAGTTAGGGACTGGCCGATCGGAACATTTTCCTTAAACAGTTGTTCGGCAACGCGCTTGCCAATAACAGCTACCTGCCGATTTTCTTCACCTGTACTGAAGTAACTGCCGAACTCTACTTTCTGTTGGACCATTTGGGGGAACAGGTAGTCCGTACCAAGTATAAAGCTGTCGTCATAGCGGTCAGACCCGGACGAAACACCACTGTTCAACAAACTCAAGGGGCTAACGTCTTTAACGCCACCCGTTTTGTGTACCACCTTAATATCATCTTCACTGAGGCTACCGTTACCAAAGCCGTAGGCGAGGGCAGGGTTAACCTTGGTAATACTGCCGTTCTTATCCCGCTGCACGATCTTGCCCGGTCGAATAGTAAGCAAGTTGCTGCCAATGTGACCAGATTGCTTAAGGACCTGTCGCTTAATGCCTTCGCCAAGACTGACGGTCGTAATGACCGAAACGATACCTACTACAATACCGAACATAGTAAGGGTACTCAGCCACTTAGAACTACGTAGCCGTCGTAGTGCCGTACGGTAGTTGCCACTAAACATTACTTAGTCCTCCGCTTGGTGGTTCGGGTAGTCGTGCGCTTGGTCTTGCGGACAGCGCGTCGCTTCTTTGGTTTACCAATAGTCTTATCAGGCAAGGTTTCCATCATGGCAGAAACACCAGCAAGGTCATCTTCTTCAGTTCGGCGGGGGAATAAGTACATAGCCCGGCTAGCCATATCTGGCACCTCACCAAGTGGTGTCCGTTGGTCGTGCACAATACCGCCGTCGTGCATGTAAACAACACGATCGGCATAGCGGGTAAGTTCAGGGTTATGGGTCACCATTAATATGGTGTTGCCGGTGCGGTGTAATTCACTCAGCAATTCCATGACTACCAGACTAGCGCTACTGTCCAGGTTGCCAGTAGGTTCGTCAGCAATAATAATCTGCGGGTCATTAACCAGAGCCCGAGCAATGGCCGCCCGTTGGATCTGTCCACCAGACAGAGCTCGAGGCATAAAGTATTGTCGGTCACTCATACCCACCCGTTCCAGCACTGCTGCCGCACGCTTCAGTCGTTTAACCGGCGTAATACCTTTGTACACTAGGGGCAGGGCAACATTATCAAGCACATTGAGCTTGGGGAGTAGGTTAAAAGCCTGGAACACAAAGCCAATGCGATCTCTACGGACTTTAGCGCGTTGGTTCGGACGCAGCTTGGCAACAGATCGCTTACTGAGCGTGTATTCACCGTGAGTAGGGCGGTCAAGCAAGCCAATGATGTTCATAAGGGTGGACTTACCAGAACCGCTTGGGCCCATGATGGCCACGAACTCACCAGCCTCAACGTCTAAGCTGACCTCGTCTAGTGCAACGGTAGTTGCATCGCCGAAGCCGTACAGTTTACTGACGTCTTTAAGTGAGATTAGGGGCATAGTGTGAGGACTTATTAGAAATAATTCGTCTAACTAATTCTACGCCGACCGTTGCACGAGCGGCAAGTAAGTAATGTAGTAATTTTCTCTGTACTCAGAAACAGGTATAATGGTCAGGTTCGTTAAACGCGGAGGGGTCGCATAGTGGCCTAGTGCGCCATCTTGGAAAGGTGGTAAGGGGGCAACTCCTTCGAGGGTTCAAATCCCTCTCCCTCCGCCACAACTACAAAATATTGACACTATACAGAAAGGTTGTATAGTGTTTTTTATGTCTCAGACTTCTGTTATTGGGCTCGGTGCATTGGCAGGTGCAGGCAAGGGCGAACTATCTGAACAACTAATCCAGTTCGGTGTGGATTATATGCACATTGGTACTGTGGTTCGCTCCACTGCACAAGCGAATGGTTTTATCCCAGAGAACGACGGACGAGAAGCATATCTGCCTTTCTGGGGAGAGTACGCCCAAGAGCATGGTCAAGATTGGCTATCTAAACTGGCGTTTGAACGCGCAAAAGAGATAGGACGACCCGTTCTTCTAGACGGTGTACGTATTCCTGCTGATGCTGAAGTTATTACTGCTAGTCCTAATGGTCTGATGTGTTGGCTAGAAGCAGACATAGAGACTATAGCCGACAGGGCCATACGACGTGCGCGTGCTGATGACTTAGGTCTGTCGAGAGAAGATTTTATTGAGAAAATGCAGAAGGACCTAAGCGGTGAAGGTAGCTTCTCAATGGGTGCAGTACGAGATGCTTCGGAATTATTCTTACTGCGCACGCCAGAGATTGATGATCTACTTGAGCGAGCGACCTATTACCATAGCCTAGCTCAGCACGTGCTAGCCGCAAGCGGAATGACGTCTGGTTTAACGAGTTAATTATCTACGGCCCGCCAGTAGACAAAATACCATTTTTATGGTATTTTTTGTTTTATGAGCGAAGTTTCTTTAAACGATTTTGTCACAGGGCCCATCGGCGAACCAATAACTCGACCCGATGGTAACCTCGTTGAGCTTTCTAAGTCACATGATCGGCTTTGTGTATCGATCGGCTGTCTCTCTTCTGTCTATAGTGAGGTTGAGGTAGCGCATTTGGGTGATGGCAGCTTCTCAGAGGGTATGATTGTTTTAGCACAAAATGGCTATAAACAGGAACGCATTGTAACCGACACTGGTCTAAGACCATTCCATGAAGAGCTAAAAGCAAAATAGTTCCACACCTGCTCCGCTATGGTCCGCCAAAAGCTACAAGCTCTAGCTAATCAGAGTTCCGACCGTCTGACCTTGCACAACCTTCAGTAGACTATCTGGCTGCATAGCGTCAAAAACAATCACTGGCATCTTGTGCTCCATAGCCAGTCCTAATGCAGCTTTGTCCATAACACTAATCTCTCTGTTCTCAACTGCTTCTTGGAAAGACATAGTTTCAAGTCGTTTGGCATCTTTGTGTTTAGCAGGATCCTTGGTATACACACCGTCAACCTTAGTGGCCTTAAGAACTACATTGCAGTCTAGTTCGAGAGCAAGACTTACAGCCGCAGTGTCGGTTGTAAGATATGGTCGGCCAATACCACCAGCAACGATAACCACTCGGTTACTCTGCAAGTGTTTGTTTGCTAGACGGAATACAAAGGGTTCGGCCACTTGTTCAGCGTAGATACTACTGAGGCAACGGGTCTGGACGTCGTGAGCTTCGAAGATGTCAGTAAGGGCCAAAGCGTTGATCATAGTACCGAGCATACCCATGTGATCTCCGGTGACTCGCTTAATGCCATGTCCGGCTATTTGGGCACCGCGTACAAAGTTACCGCCGCCCACCATGATTACTACCTGGGCACCAGAACTAGATACTTTCTTAACTTCTTCAGCAATCCAAGAGGCTAGTTCAGCGTCGATACCACTTTCGAACTTTCCGGAGAGCTGCTCACCTGACAGCTTCAGAAGAATTCGTTGGTATCCTTTACTCATTACCATTCAGTCTAGCACAGTACGAGTAATCTCCACTGCAGGTACTGCCCCTTGGGGTATACTAGTGGTATGAAACTATACTCATGGAACGTCAACGGCATACGGGCAGTACTAAACAAAGGAACGTTCCAGAAGTTCCTGGAAGAACACAGCCCAGATGTTTTGTGCCTACAAGAAACCAAGGCCCAGCGTGACCAGTTCGAGATTGACCTGCCGGGCTACCACGAGTTCTGGTACTCAGCCAAGAAGAAAGGCTACTCCGGTACAGCCATATTCAGTAAGGTAAAGCCTATGCAAGTTATTAACGGCTTTCCAGAAGATATCATCAAGGAGCACGGCGTCAGCGGTGATACCTACGGTGACCCTAACGACGAAGGTCGTGTCATGGCCGCTGAGTTTGACAAGTTCTGGGTACTCACCAGCTACACTCCGAATAGTAAAGGGGATCTCTCTCGACTAGAACTCCGGCACAAGCACTGGGACCCAGCATTCCTGGCATATGCCAAGCGATTAGAAGAAACTAAACCGGTGGTGTTCTGTGGCGACTTGAACGTCGCCCACGAAGAGATTGACTTGGCTAATCCTAAGCCAAATGTTGGCAAGCATGGTTTCACCAACGAAGAGCGAGAAGGCTTTGGCAAATTCCTGAGTGCTGGTTTTATCGACACCTTCCGTTCGCTTCATCCAGAGCAGAAAGATGCCTACAGCTGGTGGACTCACTGGGCCAACGCACGCGCCCGGAACATTGGCTGGCGTATTGATTACTGGCTGGCTTCCAGAGACTTGAAAGATAATATTAAAGCAGCTGCTATTCACCCGGACGTTATGGGATCAGATCACTGTCCAGTAAGTATTGAATTAGATATATAGCAGGAAGGTAGGAGTTACATATGAACCCAGATGCACATACTATTAGCGAACAGTTCCTGGACGTCGGAGACGGACACAGTCTGTATATACAGGAGTGGGGCAACAAAGAAGCAGAGCTACCAATACTGTTTCTACACGGAGGCCCTGGGGCCGGGTGTAGTGATGGGCACAAGCAGATCTTTGACCCCAAATCCCAACGAGTAATCTTGTTTGACCAACGCGGTTCCGGAAAGAGCCTGCCAAAAGGACTGCTGGAACACAATACTACAGACGACATGGTTGAAGATATTGAAAAGATCGCAGACCACTTCAAACTAAAGAAGTTTATTATCACGGGCGGCTCATGGGGAGCATGCCTGGCATTCGCCTATGCGCTCAAACACCCAGAGCGACTTCACGCCATGGTACTCCGCGGTATCTTCACAGGATCAAAAGAAGAAACAGATTACTTAGATAATGGTCTATTTAAACAGTTCTATCCAGATGTCTGGGACGCATACCTAGAACGGACACCAAAAGGGCACCACGATGACCCAAGCGCTTACCACTACAAGCAAATGAAAAGTAGTGACCCTGCAGTCGTGAAGGCTTCTTCATATGCTTACAGCGAGCTAGAAGGGTCACTACTGCGACTAGACGACCGACACACGGCAGAGAACTTCGATACATACCAGCCAGAGGGCATGAACATTGAGCTGCATTATCTTGCACAGCTTTGCTTCATGCCAGACCGCTACATACTAGACAATGCCCACAAGATTAAGACCCCAACTTGGTTGGTGCAGGGCCGTTACGACATGGTCTGTCCGGCTAAAACTGCGTATGAAATGCACAAAGCGATGCCTAACAGTAAGCTCATCTTCACAACTGCCGGACACTCAGGTAGTGATCGCGGAATATATGAAATAACATCTGCACTTCTTAAAGAGATCACCGACCCGTCTGCCAGCTAGTGGGCAATAAAAGAGAAGTAGGTACTATGCAGGCATATTGGCAAAAACAAGGGACCGAACCACTATTCCCAGACCTTCTATGGAGCCGCCCAGAAAACCGTCAGCATGCCGGCAAGTTGTTGATTATCGGCGGGCATGCCCACGGTTTCGCAGCACCCGCCGAGGCATTCAGCGCAGCAGAGAAAGCAGGTATTGGAACTGCTCGAGTATTGCTTCCGGACCACATCAGGCCGCAACTTGCTAAGTTCCAAGGCGCAGGACTTGAAACTGAGTTCGCACCCAGTACGCCCAGCGGAAGTTTTGCATCTAAAGCACTCGCTGAACTACTGGACGCCAGTAACTGGGCAGACGGAGTACTACTCGCAGGGGATCTGGGGCGCAACAGTGAAACAGCCATTGTGCTTGAGAAGTTTGCCGCCAAAACTAAGCTGCCACTTATTATCTCGAAGGACGCAGTCGATTACTTCACGTCCAGCCCCGACGTACTACTACCACGCGGCAACGCATGCATTGTACTCAGTATTGCCCAACTCCAGAAGCTAGCCGTGCAAGCCAAGTTCATCACAGCCATTACCTTCGGCATGGACCTTATGCGCCTGGTAGAAGCACTACATGACTTCACGAGTCAGTACGATATACACCTTATTACCAAGCACCAAGACTCGTTAATAGTTGCAAGTAGTGGGCAGGTTAGTAGTACCAAGACATCTCTGGATGTTGAGGATTCATGGCGAGTAGCTACCGCAGCAGCCGCAAGTGTGTGGTGGATACAGAACCAGAGCAAAACGTTTGAAGCACTAACAACTGCGCTTCACAAAAACTAGCAGAGAAGAGTTAGTGCAAAATAAAAAGCCGGCCAGAAGGTCGACAGATTTAATGGTGGGCGAGGAGGGAATCGAACCCTCAATCCGTAAGGAACACGATTTTGAGTCGTGCGCGTATACCAGTTCCGCCACTCGCCCAAGGCTTTAACAGAGGCCATTATAGCATATCTGTCGTCGCAGATACCCATCTCTACTGTATACTAGTAAGTAACCATGACCGATTCATCTGATTCACCAGCAAAGTCTAGCCAGGGAAGTAGTGCCAATGACCCAGCGGTTAATTTGATTCGGCAAAAAATTGATGCTCTGTACGACGGCGAGCCCAATGCCAAAGAAGAAGCTAAGGAAGTCGCCAGCCTCGACCACCGGCCTAGCAAACACCAGGCCTACATGAAGGAACTAACCGAGTCCGGCAGATCACTGGCCGAGATCCAGACTGCTTGGCACAACTACTACGTTGGTCTGCCTGACGCCGAGAAGCACCAAGTCTGGAAAGAGTTTTATGCTGTCCATGACGCTCAGAAAGCCAAGAAGGACGAAGAGAAGAAAACCGAAGATAAACCCCAAGAACTAAAGCTACCAGCCACTAAAGAGTCCCCAGCAGCTACTAGTCATACGGCAACTGCACCAACACCCATCTACAGCCACAACACGTCGCAGCAAAGACAAAAGGGGCGCCATACCGGCACCCGAACCGTCGCCCAAGTGAGGCACCAGTTAACTTCTAAGGCATCTAGTAGTGCGGCTGGCAAGCTACAAGCAAAGCAGCACTTCCAATCACTCCTGTTCGGAGTGGGCATGGGGGCAGTCGTCGTTCTCGTACTGCTGTTCGGATTCTTTAACGACCGTTTTATTGCACCGTTTATCACTCCTAGCAAAGCCGTTAGCTCCACACCAATTATCATAGACAGTAGTAGCAGTGTTGACCCAGTTTCCAAGGTTGTCATTCCTAAGATTAACGTCGAGATACCAGTTGTCTACGACGAACCGTCCGTAGAAGAACATGCCATCCAGAACGCCCTCGAGCGCGGTGTCGTACACTACGCCACCACTCCTAACCCGGGCGAAAAAGGGAACTCTGTTATCTTTGGTCACTCCAGTAACAACATCCTAAATAAAGGCCAGTATAAGTTTGCCTTTGTGCTACTTAGTAAGCTAGAGATTGGTGACACCTTCTATCTCAACAAGGACGGTGTACGCTACGGCTACCGTATCTACGAAAAGCGTATCGTCAAGCCAACCGAAGTTGACGTCCTGAATGCCACCACCAAAGCTGCCACTGCCACCCTTATTACTTGTGATCCTCCTGGAACGTCTCTGAATCGCCTCATTGTTATTGGTGAGCAGGTCAGCCCAGACCCAGCCAATAACAAGGCTAGCACCGCGACCAAGTCAGAGGGTCAAACCAAGATCATTCCAAGCAATGCGCCAAGCCTATGGGAG
>ERZ650304.799-NODE-799-length-13863-cov-5.028969_pt1 | contig 13863 bp, 14 predicted proteins | sample MGYA00376240_ERZ650304 | MGnify/ENA primary metagenome ERZ650304 (study PRJEB26733, sample SAMN07839271) | wastewater metagenome | biome: small river; feature: stream; material: water | place: USA: North Carolina | collected 2016-03-01 ...
CCCTCAAGGTATCCAGGGTAATGCAGGAAATAATGGTTTAGATGGAGCTCCTGGTCTCCAAGGTAATACCGGCCCCCAAGGCCCTCAAGGTGAAAAAGGTGATCAAGGTGCTACTGGTGCTACAGGCCCCCAAGGCCCTCAAGGTATCCAGGGTAATGCAGGAAATAATGGTTTAGATGGAGCTCCTGGTATACAAGGTAATACTGGTGCTACCGGACCCCAAGGCCCCAAAGGTGATACTGGTCCTCAAGGTCCTCAAGGCCCCCAAGGTGCTACAGGCCCCCAAGGTCCAGCCGGAGCCAATGGTATTAGTGGGTACCAACAAGTTAGTGTAACAAGTAATTCATCTACAGGGGTTTCTATAACTCAAACAGCATCTTGCCCAAATGGTAAAAAGGTAATAGGTGGTGGTTTTAATGTATTAGCTAGTGATTATATAGATGATTACTATATTCAGTCTAATAACGCTATAAACGATACTACTTGGTCTGTTTCAGCTCGCAAGCCTGCGAATTCTAATAATGAAACTAAATCAGGTCAATGGAAATTAACAGTAACAGCTATCTGTTCTTCTGCATTCTAGGCGCTATAAATAAAAAATACACCCTTTTTAGGGTGTATTTTTATGTGCAGAAATTACCTTTTTAGGGTAATATATAGCTATGAGTAGAAAAGCTGTAATTTTAATTTCTCTTTCAATTTTTAGTACAATTGGTGGGCTTATTCCTAATTTATGGGATGCTAGTCTTTTTTCTTTTAGTTCTATAATATTTACAGCTATTGGTGGTATTTTTGGTATTTGGCTTGGATATAAATTAACTATTTAAAAAATGAGTATTTATATTTTTAATAAAAATTTAGGGGAAACACCTCTTGAATGTTTAAATCGTTTAAGAATTCAAGAAAATATTACAAATGATATTCCTGTAACTTATGCTGGTAGACTTGATCCTTTGGCAACTGGAATGATGATTTTTCTTTCGGGTGATGATGTTAAAAATAAAGATAAATATACTGGTCTTGATAAAATCTATACAGCAGAATTTATAATAGGTCTCAGTACGGATACTGCAGATTTATTGGGTATATTAACTAAATATAATTTTGATTTTAATAAAGAAGATCTTAATAAAGAAAAAATACAATCAGCTTTTAAAAAATTAACTGGGAATCGAATACAAAAATTCCACCCTTTTTCCTCAAAAATAGTTTCAGGTAAACCACTTTGGGAACATTCTCGAAATGGTAATACTATGCAGTCTTCACATTTAATAAATATATATAGTGTTGATCTTAAAAGCATTGAAAATATTAGTGTTCAAAATATTTATAATGTTATGGAAAATAATACTAAAATTGTAAACCAAGATTTTAGGCAAGATCAAATAATTAATTCTTGGTCAGTTTTAAAAGATTCTAAAGAAAATTTAATAAAAATCTTAATTGTAGTTCATGCTTCAGCAGGGACTTATATTCGAGTCTTAGCTGAAGAATTAGGTGATATTTTAAATTTACCAGTTTGTGTTTATTCTATTAATCGAGACGAGGTTATTTTGCCAAAGGTCTAGATTTGTAATACACTTAACTTATGTTTAAAGATGTATATAAAACTAAAGAGTTTTTTGTTGTTTTAGGGGTTTTATTAACTTTTATTTTGTATTTTACAACAAAAGGTTTAATTAATAATAGCTCATTTTATATGAGTATTGTTATTTTTTTACTTTCTTTACCTTTGTTTTACCAAATGGCTAAATCGATAATCCAAGGTAAATTTGGAGTTGATATTTTAGCTGGGCTTGCAATTATTTCCGCACTTTTAACTGGTGAAGGTATTGCCGGCGGTATAATTTTAATTATGCTCTCTGGTGGTGAAGTTTTGGAAACTTATGCTAACGCCAAAGCTCGTTCGTCTTTAGAGACATTGTTAAAATCCGCTCCTCAAATTGCAAAAAGAATTAATGCTAAAAAAGAAGTTGAAATAATAAATGTTAATGATGTTAAAGTCGGGGATATTTTAATTGTTAGCCCTATGGACATGGTTCCTGTTAATGGAATTGTGATTTTAGGTAATTCTGAAGTTGATGAATCAATGATAACTGGTGAACCACTACCTAGAAGTATTAAAATGTATTCTCACTTACATAGTGGTTCTATTAACACTAATGATGTTATCCATATCCAAGCTGAGACAACTTACGAAGACAGTACTTATTCATCATTAGTACGGTTAGTTAAATCTGCTGAAAATTCAAAGGCTCCATTGGTTCGGGTTGCTGATCGGTTTAGTATTTATTTTACTTTAATCGTTTTAGTTTTTACTGGTTTAGTTTTTTTATTTACAAAAGACACAACGCTACTTGTGGCTATTTTAGTTGTGGCAACACCATGCCCGCTTATTTTAGCTGCACCAATTGCTTTTATTTCAGGAATGAGTGTTTCTGCTAGACGGGGAATAATAGTTAAAAATGGTGGAGTTTTTGAAGTTATTTCCAATTCAAAAAGAATCTTATTTGATAAAACCGGAACCCTTACTTTTGGAACACCAAAAGTAGTTTCAGTTATGGCAATTAATGATAATTATAAACCCGAAGAGATTTCTCGAATTGCTGGTTCACTTGAACAACTATCTCAGCATGCTGTGGCTCGAAGTATTTTGCAATATACAAATACAAATGGTGTGCAGCTTGAATACCCTAGTGATTTCAAAGAAAATTATGGTTCTGGAGTTGAAGCAGTTTTGGGTGCTGGTAAATTCTTTTTAGGTAGCGGAAGTTATATAAAATCCATTAATAAAAATTTTATAGTTCCAGACAAATTTAAAAAAGAAAATCTAGAAGTAGATATGGTTTCTTATGTTGCAAATAATGATGGTTTAATCGGGGCCATCTTAATGTCTGATGTTGTTCGCCCAGGAGTTAAAAGTTCTATCGAAGCCTTGCGTAGTTTAGGCTACAAGACAACTCTAGTAACAGGTGACAATGACATTCGAGCGAAAGAGATTTCAGAAAAGCTAGGTTTTACTGATGTATATGCAGAATGCTTACCTGAACATAAATTAGATATTGTAAAATCTTATCAAAATGTAAAAGAAAAAGTCATCATGGTAGGGGATGGTATTAACGATGCTCCAGCTCTTGCTCAAGCTGATGCTGGAATTGCTTTGGGGTCTCATGGGTCATCTGCGGCAACTGATGCTGCTAGTGGGGTAATAGTCCAAGACAATATTAACCGAATGTATGACTTGGTTTATATTTCTAACCAAACAATGAAAATAGCTATGCAATCCATATTTGTAGGTATTGGGCTTTCTTTTATTGCTATGGTTTTTGCAAGCTTGGGTTATATCAAGCCAACAATAGGGGCTCTTATTCAAGAAGCTATAGATGTGGCAGTTATCTTAAACGCACTAAGAGTTTTGAATATTAAATTTGGTAATGACTTTTCAAAAATAAATTAAAAATAGTAAGAAAATATTTTATCCTACGGAAAAAATATCTTTCTTACATGATTTTTATGTGTTAAAAATCAATCTCTTTACCACCTTCGGGGATAATTTTTTCAATTATAAATTTACCATCTATAAAATCAGCTTTTGTGATTTTAATCCTTTTACCTGTTTGATCGATATAATAAATTCCTGGCCAATTAAGATAAGCTTTATATTTTCTATATTTAGTTTCATCAGTATCAGTTTCCAGTATTGCACCATCCTCTTTTTTTATTTTAGTTGTATAAGTTGCTAAACTATGGTTTTGAGGAGTTTTTTTTACTTTATTTTTTTCTAAATCATTTAATACTTGGATTAATAAATCAGGAGCAGTATTAATTGTAAAATTTTCAATATCTAATCTATTTGTTTTTTCTTTTAAATCCATTTTGTTTTGCAAATAAACATCACCATGATCAAGCTCTATATCCATATCCATAATACTAACACCAGTTTCACTTTCATTATTTAGTATTGGGCCAGTCAAAGGCGATGCCCCGCGGTATAATGGCAGTAGTGATGGATGAACATTAATTATTCCATATGGAAACATTTCTAAAAGCCAACTAGGGATTATTTTGCCATAAGCAAACAAAATACCTACATCTGCATTGTACGAGCGTAGTTCATCCTCGATATCTTTTAATTTATTTGGTTTTAATACGGGTATATTATTTTGTGTACCAAAAATACTAACAAAACTAGGCTTTAGTTGTAGACCTCGTCCTGATTTTGTATCAACTGATGTTACAATTGCTATTGGTTTTTGATAACCATTAATAAGACTCTCTAGTACTTTTGCTGATATTTCTGGTGTACCAAAATAAATATATTTAAGCATATTATTTTTTTGTTTTATCTGCAGATTTACGAGTAGTCTTTTTAATCCTATCTTCATTCATCGGTATACCTTCTTTAAGATTTATTGCATTATCAATAAATAAAATTCCGTCTAAATGATCAATCTCATGTTGAAAAATTTCAGCCATAAGACCCGAGCCTTTGATTTCAAAATATTCACCTTTTATATCTTGTGCGCGCAAGGTGGCTCTACTTGCTCGACGAATATCACCATAAAATGGTCTTACTGATAGACAACCTTCGTGCATTAATTTTTTGTCTTTCGAGATTTTTATTAATTCAGGATTAATACAAACCACATCTTTTTTTTCTTCAGAATTTTCAAAGCCAAAAACTTTTTTAGAAATAACAAAGATTCTTTTATTAATTCCTATTTGGGGTGCAGCCAAAGCCACCCCGTCATCTTCGTGGGATAGGGTATCAACCATATCTTTAACAATTGATTTTAGTTCATCAGTATCAAATTCGTTTTTATTTATATTTTTAGATATGGTTCGCAGTATTTCGTTTGGGTTTTGAATTACAGGCCTCTTCATACAATTATTTCATTTCTTTTAAGTACTCAACAAGTTTGTCTATTTTAACTGTTTTTTGAGAATGTTTTTGCATGTCTTTTACAATTACACTATTTTCAAGTGCTTCTTTTTGTCCAAAAATTAAAGTATAAGGAACTCCGCTACGCTCGGCAGTAGCTAATTGGGATGTTAAGCTATCTTTAGTTAATGATTGTAGTACTGGAATATGGGCTTTACGAAGAATATCGATAATTGGCAAAGCTTTTAGTTTTGCTTCGAAACCAAGTTGAATAAAATAACATTTTGGTTTTTTATTTATTTTTGGAGATAGGTTTGTGTGCCAAGGTGCCTCGACAACACGATCCATTCCAATAGCTGCTCCAATTGCCGGGATTTCTTTTTTAGATCCGAGCATTGCTCCTAAATAATCATAGCGCCCACCGCCAGCTAGTGCCATTGGTCCAGTTTCGCCGTCACCTTCATCTATTATTTCAAAAACAGTGTGAGTATAGTATGAAAGCCCACGAACTAGGTTTTTATTAAGTCTATAAGTTATACCCATTTCATCTAGGTATTCTAATACTTCTTTCAAGTGTCTTTTTGATTCAGGGTTAAGATGCGCTACTGATTCTGGAGCGTCAACATTGATAGCTATCATTTTAGGGTCTTTAGAATCCAGTAGTCGCAAGGGGTTAGTCTTAAGACGCTCTCTGGCTTCGGCTGGCATGCTAGATAAATGTTTTTTATAATATGCTGTTAGCTCACGAAGATATGCGGTTCTTGAATCTTTGTCTCCAATACTGTTAATATCAACAACTAGATTTTTAGCGCCAGCTTCTTCAAGAATTACTGCAATAGTTTTTATGACTAATGCATCCGCAATACTTTTTTTAGTACCAATAACTTCAAGATTAAATTGGTGTAGTTGTCGGTATCGGCCTTTTTGAGGTTTATCATGACGGAAAACTGGCCCACTTGAATACAACATTATTGGTTGAGTTTCAGACTGCATTCCATGCTCAATATATGCACGCATAACACCCGCAGTAAATTCAGGGCGAAGAGCTAGTTGGTCGCCACCTTTTGTTTTTAGAGTGTACATTTCCTTATCAACAACGTCAGTTCCTATACCAATTGTTGTTTCAAATAATTCTTGTTGTTCAACTATTGGAATTGCTATTGGTTTAAACCCGTAGTATACAGCAACTTCTTGAGCTTTTTCAAAAAGACCTTGGTGTGCATAATAAGCATCGCTTAGTATATCGTGCATACCTTTTGGGCTTTGGAATGGTTCTTTTCTTGGTTTGTTTGTAGGCATATTATTTTTTATTAATTATTAATAATTTCATCTTTCGGAGTAGGGGTAAAAATATATTGTCCTGGAAGGTAACTTATATTATTAAATGGATATAGTCTAAATATTGCGCGCCCTGTTGCTAGGTTGATTGGTAAAAATCTCCAACTGCGTGAATCATAACTTTCGGCTCGGTTATCACCCATAACAAATAATTGACCTTCTGGAACTACTATATCAACTAAACTTTCGTATGAATGATTTGTAACATAACTATCATCAAGTTTGATTGTTTCGCCTTCTTTTGTAACTATTGTCACACTACCATTAATTATTTTTATAGTGTCTCCTGGAACACCAATTAGTCTTTTTACAAAATGTTGTTTAGTGTCCAGTGGGTATCTAAATATTATGACTTCGCCTCGATGAGGTTCACGCAAATGGTAGGAGAGTTCATCAACTATTAAATAATCGCGGTCTTTTAATGTTGGGTCCATTGACCGTCCATTTACCAAAAATGGCTGAGCTACAAATAATCTAATAGGGATAACAATAACTAAAGCTAAAAGTATAAATTTAATTATATCCCATATTGATTCTTTCTTTTTTGTTTCAAAATTCATAGGGCTATTATACCATGAAAATAGTTTGACACAAAGTCAATTTTGTTTTTTAGTGTTTTATGTGATTTTTACACCATAAAAATCATGCAGAAAAGATATTTTATCGTAGATTAAATATTTTTCTGCTATAATATCCCCATGATACCTATAATTGGTCTGGGGAATCCAGGAGACAAATATAAAAACACCCGCCACAATGTTGGTTGGATGGTTTTGGATATTTTAGCTGATGGGCAAAGCTTTGAATATGATAAATATTTATTATCTGATAAATGTATAATTGATATTAATGGTGAAAAAGTAATGCTACTGAAACCAGACACTTTTATGAATGAATCTGGTAAAGTCTTGGATGGTATAAAAAGAATTGATCCATTTATGACAAATAAAATGATAGTGGTTCATGATGAAATTGATTTACCAATAGGTAGTATTAAAATTGCATATGATCGGGGAGATGGTGGGCACAATGGTATAAAATCTATCAATCATTATTATGGAGGTAAAGATTACACACGACTAAGAATTGGAATTAGTAAAACAGGTGAGAATGCTGAAATATTTAAACCAAATGTATTAGGTGATTTTGATACACAAGATAATGAGATCCTAAAAAATGTTTTACCTAAATGTGTAGATGCAATTACTAAAATTATAAACCTTGGTTACTCTGTCGCTGCAAATGAAGTAAATAAAAAATAAAAAAAGAGCTAACAAATGTCAGCTCCTAGTAATTTTTATATTCAATTTAAATGATTTCCTGTAGGATATCAACTAAGATAGATGCCGCCCCAACCAGGGCATTGTCAGAAGTTACAAATAAATTAAAACTACCATCCGGTCTCTCTCTTATATTTGTCACAAAGACTAATTCTTTACCAATAGTTTCAGATGGACCACGTTGTTTTGATGTATAAACAACATTATAACTATTTGTAATATTTTGAATTAAGTCTTTTAATTCAAATTTTCCGGTAATTCTTACATTTGCGCTATGCCCTCGATTTATTGGTACACGGTTACATGTTGCTATTATATTTTGTGTGTTCCTTTCGTTAAATATTTTCGGGATCTCAAATGTAACCTTTTTTTCTTCGCCGGGTAAAGGTAGTATATTGTTTGCAATTTTTCCATCAAAAGGTGAGCCATGCCAATATTTATTGGTGGCATTTTCAATTTCAAGTGCAGTAACACCGTCTTTACCCGCGCCAGATACCGACTGATAAACGTCCGCATAGATTGATTCAACCCTGTTATCTAACAGTATGTTTCGTAAAGCTATTGATAACATTACGGCAACACAATTTGGAACTGAAATCAATTTAGATTCTTTGTCCCATTGCGTAATAGTTGGTACCACTAATGGTACATCTGGTTTTTTACGCCATGCAGATGAATTATCAATAACTACTGCTCCAGATTTGGTGAATTTTTTTGCCCATTCTTTTGAAACATCTTCACCGGCTGACATTAATACAAACATAGGGGATAGTGTTAGTGCATCTTCAATTGAAATACACCTGTGATTTTCCAATTTTTTTGTTATATTTGGAATTTTTTCACCAACACTCTTTTGAGAGGCAACCAATATTATATTTCTTGGTTCCGCTAGATCTCTTTCAATTAAGAGTCTAGCAATTTCAATACCTACAATACCTGTAGCGCCAACGATGGCGTAGCTAATTTGATTTTTTCTGTTCATTTTTTGTATAATTTAACATACAATACATAATTTATATAATTTTGTCAAACAATAAAAAACCACACAAAATGCGTGGTTTTTTATTGTTATTAGTAGCTAGAAACTAATTACTATAACCTATTTTTTTACGTCTTCCATTAAGACCAGTGTCATTCTTTGATTTTTTGGTTCAAACAATGTTACTTGGAAATTATATGTTTTACCTAGAGAAAGTTTTTCTTTTAGTTTATCTTCACCGCCAACTGTAGAATGGTGACATAGTCCAGCAACACCTTGTTTGATTGAAACTAATGCGCCATGTTTGTTGAATTTGATTACAACACCAGAAACAATGTCGCCTTTTTTGATTTTACCTTCAAATTCAGCCCAAGGGTTTTCCTTTAAAGCTTTGATAGAAAGAGAGATTTTACCTTCTTTAACTTCAATAACTTTTGCACGGATTGGTTCACCTAGTTTGAATAATTGTCTTGGATCTTCAACTAGACCCCAATCAAGCTCACTAATGTGCACTAAACCTTCTAAACCTTCTTCTATTTTCAAAAACACTCCAAAGTCAACAATTCCAGAAACTTCACAATTTAGTTCATCGCCAACATTGTATTTTGATAATGTTTCCGCACGTTCTTCAGGATTATTTTCTTTTTCAGAAAAGATTAATTTTCCTTCTTTTGGAATTGCAGTTAAGATTGTAACAGTTAATTTTTTACCAATAAGCTTTTTAAGCTCTACCATTATTTTATCTTTATCAGAATCATTTACGCGAGGATAGTTTTCCGCTCGCAGTTGTGATGCTGGCAAAAATCCTTGGATACCTTGCCATTCTAATATAAGACCACCTTTGTTAGCTTCCTTGACTGGAATCTCTAAGATAGTTTTTGCTTTAATGTATTTTTCAGCTTCACTCCAAATAAGAGCTTGTTTAGCTTCTTTAAGAGATAACTCTACATAACCGTCTTCGTTTTTAACTTCGACGACTTTTGCTTTGACTGTATCGCCAATAGCAATTTTTTTTATAATATCGCGAGCTGCGATAAATTCACGTCCGTAGATTATACCAGTACCAAATGGTGCTAGGTCTATATAAACAGACGATTTTTTTATACCGATAACCGGTCCTTCTACAAGAGCTTCAAGCTGTGGTCCAGCTGGTGAATTCTCGATGATGGACTTTAATGTTGTTTCATCATGCATGTCTTAAAAGCGTTTTTATTTCTATTTAGTACCGGAAATTCAGGACCTAATAGGGTTAATTAAAAACACGGGGCTATTAATAAAAGACTGTACCAACATTAGCACAAAATTATTACTTTAGCAATATAGGTTTTTAATTTATAAGCTTTACTCTAAGCGGGGATTTAGCTATAATATAGCCATGATTGTTACATACCACGGAGAGAGTTGTTTAAAGATCCAATATGGGGATTTTATTTTAGCTTATAACCCACCTAAAAAAACCACTGATGGCAAGGTTCCACGATTTGGAGCAAATGTTGTTTTAGTTTCTACTCATACTGATGCTACAAATGGCCCAGAGAATATGGAATATGGTCAAACTGTACCTTTTGTAATAGACGGTCCAGGGAATTATGAAATTACTGGTTTGTCTATCGAGGGTTTCGGAGCTAGCGTTACTATTGGTAAAGAAGAATACATTAATACTGTATACCGAATGAATTTAGATGGCATGAGTTTGGTATTCCTTGGTCTTGCAACAGATGAAACATTAAACCCGGAATTCCGCGGTAAAATTGGAACTTGTGATATTATCTTTGTTCCAATTGGGCATGATGGTTTAACTAACCAAATGGCTTACAAAATGGCAATTGGTTCCGACGCTTCACTAATTATTCCAATTGGATCTGATGAATCTAAAATCAAATCTTTCCTTAAAGAAGCCGGTCAAGAAAAAGTTACATCAATCGATAAATTAACTGTAAAGAAAAAAGATTTAGCAGGCAAAGAAGGTGAAGTAGTATTGCTTAATTCATAAAATAAAATGTTTGATGATGCTTTAAAATTAAAAGATAGAAATAAAAAAAGAAAAGCATTTATTTATGCAGTTGGAACTACTTTTTTTATAGCAATAATTTATATTCTTTTAAATAAAGGTAGTTTATACAAATTCGGAGGCATAGGCAAAGACGTAAAACCAATGACTTCTTTTGTAAAAGAAACAACAGACACAGTTTCAAGTAATATCAATAAAGGTAAATCAGTAATTAATAAAAAATAATTTATGGCAAAAGCACCCAAGAAAAATCCATCCGAAGAAGAAAACACACCTGTGGTTATTCAACATGACAAAATCCAAGTAAGACCAATTGTCACTGAGATGCACGAATCATATTTGGACTATGCAATGAGTGTTATTACTATGCGTGCATTGCCAGATATTCGCGATGGTCTTAAACCAGTTCATCGCCGTATTTTGTACGCTATGCACGAAATGGGGCTTACTCCATCAGCACGGTTTCGTAAATCGTCCGCTGTAGTTGGAGACGTCTTAGGTAAATACCATCCCCATGGTGATACAGCTGTTTATGATTCTATGGTTGGTATGGCGCAAGATTTCTCTTACCGGTATCCATTAGTTTTTGGTCAAGGTAACTTTGGATCTGTTGATGGGGACAACCCGGCTGCGATGCGTTATACCGAAGCTAAAATGTCAAAAATCGCAACTGTATTTTTGCAAGATTTAGAAAAAGATACTGTTAATTTTCGTCCAAACTATGACCAAACACGCAGTGAACCAGTAGTTCTGCCTACAGTTGTTCCGGGGTTACTTTTAAATGGAACATTAGGTATTGCTGTTGGTATGGCAACAAATATTCCACCACACAATTTAGGTGAAGTTGTTGACGCATGTTTACATTTTAATGAAAATCCTGATTCTACAACTGAAGATTTACTTGAATTTATTCAAGGTCCAGATTTCCCAACAGGGGCTGTTGCTTATGATAAAAAAGACATTTTGCATGCATACCAAACCGGTCGCGGTGGTGTTACTGTTCGCGGAGAAGCTGAAATCATTGAACAAAAAGGTGGACAATTCCAAATTATTATTACATCTTTGCCATATCGTGTTGTTAAATCTAACTTTGTTGAATCAATTGCTGATTTAGTTCGTGAAAAAAAGATTGATGGTATAAAAGGTCTTCGTGATGAATCAACTCGCGACATGCGCGTAGTGATTGATCTTAAAACTGGTGCCCATCCCCAAAAAATCTTAAATTATTTATATAAACACACTCAACTAGAAAGTAATTTTAATTACAACTTAGTTGCGCTTGTTGATGGTATTCCGCAAACCTTATCTTTAAAAAACTTTATTGAAGAATTTATTAAACACCGAAGAGAAGTCATAACTCGTCGAACTAAATTTGATTTAAAGAAAGCCGAGGATCGTGAACATATTTTACTTGGTCTTAAAAAAGCGCTTGATTTTATTGATGAAGTTATTAAAATAATCCGCGCAAGTAAAGACGGCTCTGCTGCTAAAGAAGCTTTAATAAAAAGATTCAAATTCAGTGACCTTCAAGCTACAGCTATTCTTGAAATGCGTTTGCAAAAACTTGCTGGACTTGAACGCAAAGCCGTTGAATTAGAGTTAAAAGAAAAACAAGATTTAATTGCAGAATTAAAAAGCATACTTGCTAACCCTAAAAAGGTTACTAAAATAATTAGTGATGAATTAACTTATATTCGAAATACTTATAATGATGAACGCCGAACTAAAATAGTAAAAGGTGGTCTTAAATCAATGAATGAAGAAGATTTAATACCCGAGAAAGAATCAGTCTTGGTTTACACTGCTGGTGGTTATGTTAAGCGTACTGACCCACAAGAATATCGTAAACAAAATCGTGGCGGGGTAGGCACAATTGATATTGAAACCAAAGAAGAAGATTTTGTCACAATGCTAGTTGACGCTAATACTCATGCTGATTTATTGTTCTTTACTAATCAAGGACGAGCATATCAAATCCGGATGTACGATATTCCCGAAGGCCGTCGCGCTACAAAAGGTAAATCAATTAATAACTTTTTATCTCTTGGGGCAGATGAGAGAGTTACTTCAATATTGCCAATTAGTAAAGAAGACAAGAGCCGTTTTGAATCACTAATGTTAATAACTAAAAATGGTACAGCTAAAAAAGTAGCTTATGAATCATTTAAAGATGTGCGTCGTAGTGGATTAATTGCAATTACACTGGATAAAGGTGATGAACTTATCTCTGTTTTAACTCTTGAAAAAGGTGATGATGTAATGCTGGTTAGTTCTCTTGGACAATCTATACGGTTTAAAGAAACTGATATTCGTCAAATGGGACGAGCAGCTTCCGGAGTTATTGGTATGAAATTAGAAAAAAATGATTTCATTATTAATGTTAATTCTATTTCTAAAGATAGTGCTGGTTTAACATTGTTCACTATTAGTGAAAAAGGTCTTGGTAAACGAACAAAACTAACTGAATACAAAGTTCAAAAACGTGGAGGTAGTGGAATTTTGACTTCAAAAGTAACAGATAAAACCGGCCCACTTATTTCTGCTCGAATAGCGGGGGATGATGGGGAATTAATCGCCATTTCTAAAAAAGGTCAAACTATTAGAACTGATCTTAAATCTGTTCCGGTTCTTGGACGCAGCACCCAAGGTGTTAGTATTATGAAATTACGTGCTGGGGATAGTTTAGCCTCACTTGCTGTTTTAGACTAAAATGAAATATGAGTAAACAGATTATAAATATTATTAATAATCTGCCACTTAAAACTACCGCAAAAATAGTGGATATTACAAATAGTATTAATGTACGGTCTTCTTCTATTTACGAAATTATTCCTAATGGAGAAATAATCGTAGTTGGTAAAGATAAAGATAAAGTTGATACTATAATTAATATCAATTTAAAGAACAAAAATAAAATAAATAATAATGTTACGCATAGTGCATTAAATTTTGACTATGATATGGGGAATAATTTGCCCCTTCAAGATAATGTTTATGATTTAGTTATAATGTCGCATACATTACGCAATGTTATTTACCGAGAATCTTTGCTTAAAGAATGTTTTCGTATTCTTGCTCCGGGGGGAATGATTCTAATTGTGGAACTTCATCATGATGCTCATGGGGTAACAACTCATCCGGATGCTCGGATTTTATTTGATGACATGCTCGAGTATCTAGATAATTCAGGGTTCATTATTGGTGATAATTTTGACACAGACCAATATGAATATGGTATTATAGGTATATGTCCGCAAGTTTAATAAAAAATAAATAAATATTTAAAACTCTTATTATTAAAGAGAAATGCTCTGGTTGATTGTATGGAGGTTTGATATAGAAATTAGAAATAATTTGTTTATAAAATTGTAAT
>ERZ650304.800-NODE-800-length-13849-cov-5.450268_pt1 | contig 13849 bp, 17 predicted proteins | sample MGYA00376240_ERZ650304 | MGnify/ENA primary metagenome ERZ650304 (study PRJEB26733, sample SAMN07839271) | wastewater metagenome | biome: small river; feature: stream; material: water | place: USA: North Carolina | collected 2016-03-01 ...
AACCATAATACGAAAGTTTTTCAATAAATTGCTGTTAGTAAATTAATATTGTCTAATTTTTAAAAATGAAATGAAAATGCAGTTTCCATTTTAACGTTTTCAGCTTACAAAGTTGATGTTTAAAATTTGCTGTTAGGAAACTTATCAGGTCACGTTGTTTGACGTGTAATTTTTCAGAAATTTCAATGTTTTAAAATTTGCTGTTAATGACCTTATCAGAGTATATTTTTATCAGCGTCCTAACCACTAGACGATATCGCCAAATACAGATTGCTAGAAACTAGCAACCTGAGATGGATTATTTCTTGAGGTCAGTAGTGATACCCATAGAACGAGCTGAACCTGCAATAATTTTAACCGCACCATCAAGGTCTTTAGCATTTAAGTCCTTCATTTTGCGTTTTGCAATTTCTTCTGCTTGAGCACGAGTGATTTTACCTGCTTTACTTGTACCTGGTTTCCCAGCACCTTTTTCAAGTCCAGCGGCTTTTAAAATCATTCCTGTTACAGGAGGAGTTTTGATTACGAAATCATAAGTTCGGTCTTCGTAAACTGTTAGTTTTACACCAACTGTTTCGCCCATGTATTCTTGTGATGCAGCATTAAACTTTGCACAAAAATCTGCAATGTTAACACCGGCTTGACCAAGAACTGGACCAAGTGGTGGCGCTGGAGTTGCTTTTCCAGCTGGAGCTAAGAATTTAGCATTTTTAATTATTTTTTTTGCCATACGTTTTTGTTTATTTGTCGTCTTGGGAGAAGCGTGCCCCCGACATTAATTCGGGCCCCAAGGCGTCTATTAATCTACTATAGTTTCTTTACCTGCAAAAAGTCAAGTTCTACTGGAGTCTCTCGACCAAAAAGTGAAACTAAGACTTTTACTTTTCCATGAATTGTATCAACTTCTGAAATGATACCTTCTAAATCTTTAAATGGACCATCGGTGATTTTGATTGGTTCATCCATTGAATAAAGTGCTGTATATTTAGCCTCTTCAGTTTTATTCATTGATTTAAACAAACCATCAACTTCTTTTTGATTAAGTGGAACTGGGTTAACCCCTGCCCCAACGAAACCTGTTACGCGTGGAGTATTCCGCACTACATACCATGAATCATCAGTTACGATCATATCAACTAATACATAACCGGGGTAAGTTTTTTCTTCAACTTCAACACGCTTGTTACCTTTGATTTTTATTTTCTTTTCTGTTGGAACAACTACATTAAAAATTTTATCTTGCATCCCTAATGAGTCTATACGCTGACGAAGGTTTCTTAAAACCGCATTTTCATATCCAGCATATGTGTGTACTGCGTACCAATTACGCTCACCTTCTCCTTGTTTAGCCATATTGTATTTAAAAAATTAAACTATTAAAGACCAAGCAATTTTGCAAGACCAACTTTAAAAAGAGAATCGAACAAACCACACAAATAACCAACAACAAGAGCAATCGCAATAACGATTCCTGTGTGAGTCATAGTTAATGGCCATTTTGGCCAAACAACATTACTTAATTCTAATTTAGTTTCCTTTAAATATGTGGTTATTTTTTCCATATAATATATAAATTAACGGGCATTTTTAAAAGCCCTTTCGGGGCCCTATAAAACTAATATACACCTAAAAGAGCCAAAAGTCAAACACCTTAATATAAATGAGTTTAATTAATAATTATTTACAAATAAAGCTTTATGTGTTATTATACTGGCAATTGAAACATATGAAAAATATACACAAAATCGCCTTTTTAGGCCTAGTTCTTTTAGGCTTTTTTAGTAAAAAAGCAAGTGCTCAAACCACTGAAACCTTTATAAGTCGAACAATTAAAATTGATTCAGTCTTTATAAATTTTGGGTTCAGCCCTGACCTAAATCCAAATGTAAACCCAAAGGATCTAATCCAGTCCGGAAACGATACAATCTGGCTAGTACTACCAGCTGATTATCATTACATGTATAAGAACGAGTTTATTATGGAGGTCCATAGCCCAGGAGAGGACAAATCCACAAAAATAAACTCCTTATACAAAAATAATAACAAGGGGCGAAAAACCCTTATTACAGCAGGAACGAAAATACCAAAACTTGTTTATCTTTTTTTGTAATAAAATCCTAACCAAAAATATACAAAAACGCGTCACCAATTAAGGTGACGCAATTTTTATTTTACTTGGTAGTTGAACTACCAAGTGTTATTTTATTTCGTAAGTAATAGTTACATTTGAACTATATTTGTTTTCCCCTGCTGGCAATTGTGGAACTACTGATTTTGTAGCAAAACTACTAACCATAGCACTGTCATACATTGGGTATGCCCCACCACCATTATTTTCAGAAAAACTTTGAATTTTACCAAGTTTTACACCTAATTGATCCGCTAGAACTTTAGCTTTTTCTTTTGCTTTATTTATAGCATCAGTGCGAGCTTGGTTTTTTGCATCATCTTCATTTTTTAATGAAAAGTTTGGACCATTTACATTTGTAGCTCCTAGTTCAGCTAATTTTGATGAGATTTCTCCAGCTTTATCTAAATCACTAATTTTAACAGTTACAGTATTTGTAAATGTATATCCTGAGATTTTAGAATTTGATGGCGGGCAGTATCCACCATAAACACAAGGAGCACTGACATATTCATACTTAGGATTTACAGAAAGATCAATATTTTTTAATTCTTTATCTGTCATTTTGTAATCTTTTTTAAGAGTATCTAAAATTTTATTCATAATTTCACTACCTGTATCTTTAGCGATTTTTTGAGTAGCTCCATCTTTTTGTACTGTAAAAGTAAACATGGCAGTATCTGGAATTGCAAAATATTCACCATCACCCGACACAGAGATAGTTGCTACTGGTTTATCTTTAACGTCACCACGAAGTGATCCATAAGCATTAGCTAAAAAGAATATTGATAGACAAACGCCAGCAACAATAATAAGACCTGATAAAAGTTTTTTATTTTCAAACATATTTATATATATTAACTAGTATAGGTACATTATAGCATGGCTTCAATAAAGCAGAAAATAAGATGATTTTGAGTACGCAGGAGGGTAGGAGGGTTGGTAGCGCACGGAAAAATTAACTTATTTTCTGCTTTATAAGCTTACCTATTCATCACATCGCTAACGATTTTACCATCAGCTAAAAAGATAGTACGGTCAGCTAGTTTGGCATATTCAGGCTCGTGGGTAACCATAATTATGGTTTGACCTTCTTTATTTAAATCTAAAAAGTTTTGAATTATATGGTCAGATGTTTCGGAATCCAGATTCGCTGTTGGCTCGTCAGCAAAAATAATTTTTGGGTTATGAGCTATAGCGCGCGCAATGGCTACGCGTTGCTGTTGACCACCAGAGAGCTGTGAAGGTAGGTTATTTAATCTATCACCTAGTCCAACTTTTTCCATTGCTAGTTTTGCTTTTTCTTCAGATTCTTTTTGAGTATAGCCTTGCATTAAAAGTGGAACCACAACATTTTCCAATGCTGTTAATGATGGAATAATTGCATAGTCTTGGAAAATATAGCCCAAGTCATTAAGCCGTATCATTGTACGCTCTTCTTCATTAAGCCCAACAACTTCAATATTATCAATCTTAATACTGCCATGCGTTGGTTCATCGAGTAACCCTAGTTGATAAAGAAGGGTTGATTTACCAGACCCCGATTTACCAGAAATTGTTAAAAATTGTCCCTCTGGAATAGAAAAAGTTAAATCATCAATGGCTCTGATTTCGGTATCACCGCTTTGGAATATTTTACTAATTTTGTTTACTTGTATCATATAATTTATCTTCCTAAGATTGCGCTTAATGTGTTTTGTCTTACGACTATCCGAGCTGGAATATAACCCGCAATAAGTGTTGCAATTAACAATATTATTGCACGCTTGATTGTACCAAATAAAGTTGCTACAAGTATTCCATCTGAAAAAGGAAAATCAATTGGGTTTGCTGTAAAGAATGGTTTAATTATTGCAAAAGTCAAAACCATACCAATTGCAATTCCTAAAAATGCATAAATCATGGCTTGCATCATATATGAATACAATATAGCCTTTTTATTAATACCAATACCTTTTAAAATACCAATAAAGCGTCTTCTGGTAATTGCATTAACAAAGATAACAATAAAAATTGTAATACACGCAACAATTAGACCAATACCCGAAATAGCGTTACCAAGTATAGCAAATGTACCTTTGATATCTTTTAAGAATTTAGGAATAGCTTCATCAAAAGTTTGGATTCTAGCATAATCATCTACTCCACTATCAACTAAAAATTGTTTCATCCCAGAATCAGTATAACCATCTTTTAATTTTATTGAGATACCATCAGCATTTAAATTATCTTGTCCTGAAAGTTTACGAACCTCACTATCTACAGTCAAAATAACATTATCAAACTGATCAACCTTGGATGATAAGATACCCTTTACATAATATTCTTTAGAATTTTTACCAACAGTTACTTTTACACGGTCACCAATTTTTATATCTTTAAGAGTCTGGAAACCAGGAGATTCAATAGGGGTAAATTCATAAAGTAAATTTTTACCAATTAAAACACTATCAAAATCAGTTGGAGTTAATGTTTCTCCACGGATTACGAATTTTGAAAAACCAGAAAAAGCTTCTTCTTGATTAACATCAATACCTGTTAATGTCCCACCGGCACCATTACGAATATCACCATCTTTAATAGTTGAGCGATAGTCGGACGATACCCTAGCTGAAGCTATATAGCGTACGGTATGACTTTTATAACCAGGATAAGTTTTAACAATATCAACAATTTCCGGAGTATGTTCAATATTGGGTTTATTTAAAAAGGCTGAAACAACAACATCTCCTGAACCATAATTGCGAGCGGCGTTCTCTGAACCTTCAATAAGACCCACCAATATACCCGAAACAACGACTAGATTTAAAAAAGTAAAAATCATCACGGATACAATTAAAACTGTTGTCCAAATATTTGCCCGTTTGATATCTCTTTTCGCTAAGAAAAACCCAACTTTTAAATTTTGAGAAAAAGAATTTTCTTTTTTGAGTTTTTCTTTGTCCATAGTTATAAAACTATTAAGATTTTTCTACTAATGCAACTTTATCACCCACATTTAAACCACTGACAATTTCAACTAAATTTCCGCTACCAACAATACCTGTTGTGACGGGTACTTCTTTATAGCTTTTCTTTTTTTCATTAGTGATAACTAATACATAACTCTTACCATCACGCTTAGTAACTGATGCATTAGGTATTGCCAGTACACCATTTTTTTGGCCAGTAGTAATAACCAGGTTTGCATTCATACCAGGTTTAACCTTTTTATCTTTTTCATCAAGAGAAACTTTGATTTTGTAATTAACAATACCATCGGTTATGGTTGCTCCTGGTTCAACTTGAGTAACTGTTCCAGTGAAATATTCATTAGGACCATAAGCATCAATAGTTAAATCAACTTTTTGATCAACCGCAACTTCGGTAATGTTTGATTCATTAATGTTTGATTCAACATATAATTTACTAACATCTTGAACAACAATTACAGTCTCTAAAGCTTTAGCTAATTCACCATTTTTTAAATCCATTTTTGTAACTGTTCCATCGGCTGGGGCGCGAATTACGGTATTTTCATATGCACCCAAAGCACTTTGAAGTTGACCTTGTGCACGAAGAACTTCAGCTTGTTTTAAATCAATATCTACAGGACGAGCGGCGGCTTTCTTTAAATCAAGGTTAGCTTGTGCAGAATCAACAGATCCTTGGGCTGATTGAACTGCAGAATCTCGGTTTTCAATAGCATTGTTATAAAGACTTAAATTTGTAGAATAACTAGTACTAGCAGTATTAGGTATAATGACTTTCCAAGATTCATTATATCCAACAGAAGTAGGAAATGTTATAAACAAACCATATTTACCAAGAGCAATTGGACTATTTGTATTTATAGTAATAGTTCCAGAGTCCCCTGTTGTACTAGAAAAAGTTGCATACCCACCGCCACCAGTTGCAGATGGGTTAATTGTATATTCTGTTGGATCACTTCCTCGGTAAACTCCACTAATAGTTGGTGTTGGCATACTACTGTTAGCATAAATAGAAACGGCAGAAAGTGAGCTAGAATATAATGTTTGTCTTGCATTATTAACTAAAATATCTTGAGCTCTTTTTGTACTATTTAAAGAATCTTTCGCATTTTGAAGAGCAACTTCGGCAATTCGAACTTCTTCTGTAGTAGAGCCTTCGATAGTTTTAGCTAGTTGCGCCTGAGCAGATGCTAGTGATGCGCGAGCTTGGGTTACAGCACCTAGCTCATTGCCATTTTTAAGAGTAGCTAAAACTTGGCCTTTATAGACCTTGTCCCCTACTTTTACATTTACGGTTTGAACTAAATCACTAGTTTTAAACGACAAATTTAAATCAGTTACAGATGTAACACTACCCGATGATTTAACAGTGGAAATTAAATCTTTAGTTTCAACTGGAACGACAGTAATTAAATCAGGATCAATGGTTTTGGGTTTAACAACGTTCCAAATAATCAATAAAACAACTAACAAAACCACTCCACGGATGATCTTTTTCTTTAGTGGCCAAGTTTTAATATTTGATATATATGTGGCTATTTTTGCCAAAAATGTTTTAAATTTTTCTTTCATAAAGCCATTCTAGCACAAAATGGCATAAAGATTAAATTAATAAAAAACCCCACTAGGAGTGGGATTTTTTAAAATATATTTGAAATTATTTTCTTGCGGCGACGATGTCTTTTTCTACGTTTGGTGGAACAATATCATAACGAGAGAATTCCATAGTAAATGAAGCACGGCCTTCTGTCATAGAGCGGAGTGAGTTAATGTAACCAAACATTTCTGAAAGTGGAACAGTAGCGCGGATAACTTTGTTCATACCACGCTCTTCCATACCTTCAACTAATCCACGTTTTGATGAAAGATTACCTGTGATGTCTCCCATGAATTTTTCTGGAGTAACAACTTCAACTTTCATCATAGGTTCTAGAATAACTGGGCGAGCTAATTTACATGCATCTTGGATAGCCATACTAGCTGCGATTTTGAAAGCCATTTCGTTAGAGTCAACATCATGGTATGTACCATCATATAGTTCAACTGAAACATTAACCATTTTAAATCCAGCAACAACTCCACGATCAAGTCCTTCTTTGAAACCTTTTTCACAAGCAGGAATATATTCACTTGGAATAGCTCCCCCTTTAAGTGTGTTTATAAATTCAAAGTGATCATCACGTTTTGTGTTTTTAGGTAGATCTTCAACATTAACAGATAGATCCATTGGTTTGATACGAATTTTTGTATGACCGTAGTTACCGCGTCCACCAGATTGTTTAATGTATTTACCTTCAGCTTCTGCAGGTTGAGTAATAGTCTCACGGTATGCCACCATTGGTTTACCAACGTTTGCATCAACAGAGAATTCGCGCTTCATACGATCAACAATAATTTCAAGGTGCAGTTCACCCATACCAGCAATGATTGTTTCGTTTGTTTCTTGATCAGTTGAAACTTTGAATGTTGGGTCTTCAGCTGCAAGACGAGAAAGTGCCATACCCATTTTTTCTTGATCAGCTTTTGTTTTTGGTTCAATACGCAAAGACACAACTGGCTCTGGGAAAACAATACGGTCAAGCTCGATTGGGCTTGATTCTGAACAAATAGTATCAGATGTAATTGTATCTTTAAGACCAACAGCTGCTGCAATTTCACCTGCAAAAACTTTCTTTACTTCCTCACGCTCGTTAGCATGCATACGCAAGATTCGGCCAATACGTTCTTTGTTACGTGTTCGAGGATTATATACATAAGAACCAGATTCTAGTGTTCCTGAATAAACACGGAAGAAAACAAGTTGTCCAACATATGGGTCAGATGCCAATTTAAATGCAAGTGCAGCAAAAGGTTCTTTATCATCTGCATGACGAACTAGTGGTTCATCAGTATTTGGATGAACTCCAGTTATAGGTGGAATATCAAGTGGTGATGGAAGATAGTCTACAACCGCGTCAAGAACTAATTGAACACCTTTGTTTTTTAGTGCACTACCTGCAAAAACTGGGAATATTTCATTATCAATAACTGCTTTTCGAAGAACTGTCTTTAATTTATCAACTGGAATTTCTTTACCTTCTAGGTAATCATTCATCATGACTTCATCGTTAAGTGCAATTTTTTCAATAAGTTCTGCACGATATTTTTCAACATCAGCTAATATATTTTCTGGGATAGAACATTCAACAATTTTATTACCCATTTCCCCTTCAAATTTGTAACCTTTCATTGTCAAAAGATCAACAACACCTTCGTGGTTTTCTTCTAGACCCATTGGCAATTGAGCACGAACAGCTTTTTTAGAAAGACGATCAAGTATAGAAGCAAAAGATTTTTCAAAATCAGCTCCTGTTCGGTCAAGTTTGTTAATAAAACAAATACGAGGAACTTTAGCTTCATCAGCATAACGCCAGTTAGTTTCAGATTGTGGTTCAACACCTGCAACTCCATCAAAAACAACAACAGCACCATCAAGAACACGAAGTGAACGTTTAACTTCAACAGTAAAGTCAATGTGCCCAGGAGTATCAATAATGTTAAATCGAACTTTTTTGTTTTTATCTGTACCAGCATATGTTGGATTCCAAAAACAAGTAACAGCAGCACTGGTAATTGTAATACCGCGCTCTTTTTCTTGTTCCATCCAGTCAGTTGTTGCTGCACCATCATGAACTTCACCAATTTTGTGACTCATTCCAGTGTAATACAAAACACGCTCTGATGTGGTTGTTTTACCAGCATCAATGTGGGCAATGATACCAAAATTACGAACTTTCTCTAGAGGATAATCTCTTTCCATATATGATTATTATTTAATATTTTATTTGATAAAAATTATTACCACGCAAAGTGAGCAAAAGCTTTGTTAGATTCAGCCATTTTGTGAGTATCAGTACGCTTTTTAACAGCAGCACCTTCATTTTTTGAAGCTAAGATTAGTTCATCAGCTAAACAATCCGCTACTGGTCGGCCTTTTTGACCACGAGCAGCAGTAATTATCCAACGAATAGCTAATGCTTGTTGACGCTCTTTACGAACTTCTCTTGGAACTTGGTAGTTAGCTCCACCAATACGGCGGCTGCGGACTTCGATAAGTGGACTTGCGTTTTTAATAGCAAGGTCAAAAACTTCAAGAGGGTTTGGGTTACCTGTTTTTTCTTTAATTATATCAAATGCACCGTAAACAATTTTCATTGCTGTATTTTTTTTACCATCCCACATTATGACGTTTATAAACTTGGAAAGTTTTTCCGAGTTATAATTCATATCAGGACCTACGATGTTTCGGTTTGTTACTTTTCTTCGCATAAATTATTTTTTCTTAGCAGCAACGTCACCAGCTTTTGGACGTTTTGCACCATATTTACTTCTTTCTTTTCGACGTTTGTCTACACCAGATGCATCAAGTCTTCCACGAACAATGTGGTAACGAACTCCAATAAGGTCTTTGACACGACCTCCGCGGATCATAACTACAGAGTGTTCTTGTAAATTGTGCCCCATACCTGGAATATAAGCAGTGACTTCCATACCGTTAGTAAGACGCACACGAGCGATTTTACGTACAGCAGAGTTAGGTTTTTTAGGAGTTGTTGTGGTTACTTTTGTACAAACCCCACGTTTAAATGGTGAAGGATAAAGTACAGGACGATTGTGAAGCGCATTAAAACCCCGTGCTAATGCTACGGATTTTGATTTGCGAACCACCTTTTTTCGGTTCTTTCGAACCAGTTGATTTACTGTTGGCATTAATTTGGAGAGTAAATTTCGTCAGATATTACGAGACCACCCACATTACTATTAAAATCCCGCATGGCGGGACATGTACGTATAAAATAACATAGCTAAGAGCAAAAAGCAAGAGCGCCCAGCATAGCTGGGCGCTCTTGCTAAAGCAATAAGAAAAAATTTTCTTATTGCTTATATACAAAAATCTATTTACCTATTTTATGAAGCTCTATATCAAAAACAAGTGTTGATCCACCTGGAATTGGGCCATAGTCATTAGGACCATAAGCTAAAGATGAAGGAATAGTTAAATGCCTTATTTCCCCTACTTTCATACCAAGTACGCCTTCTTCCCAGCCAGCAATGACTTGCCCCGCTCCAACAGTAAATGAAAATTGTTGCCCGCGTTTATAGCTCTCGTCAAAGACTGTACCATTAGTAAACATTCCACGGTAGTCAACACTAACAGTGTCCCCGCTGTGGACTTGGGCACCAGTGCCTTCTTTGGTAACTTCTATTATAAGACCGTTTTCCTTTTTAATAACTTGAATTGGTTCCATCTTAGTATCTTCATTCTTTTTATTTGATAATTTAACATCAACCGGCAGTGCATTAACATTCGTATCTGTAATTTGACCCATATCACCTATTTGTGGAACAGCAACACTTCGGCCAAAACTTTTAAAACCAACTATACCAATAATTATAATTACAACCAAAACCGCAACACCTATAAAAATATTTATATCATTCTTTTTACGCATAAATTCATTATACTAAAAATAAGACCTAGTGGGAAGTTTTTGTAATAAATAATGGATAAACATAATATAAGAATAATACAAAAACAAAACTAAGAGAAATTATAATATTTTCTAAATTATGAGTATTACTAATAATAAACAATGCTACTGCCCCAACAAGAATTGGTAGATTTGATTGATGTGAGATTTCATTTAAATATGTTTTAAAACTTACTTTAGTAAAAATATTTAACTTACTAAATATATACAAAAGAATTACCAAGATAAAAGTTGAGAACAAACTAATACACAAAACAACACTAGTTGAAAAAGTAAGAAGTGAAACAAAAATATTAAATGAAACACCAGCTCCTAAAACAAGAAAAACAACAATATCTAAATAAGATTCAAATTTTGTTAAAATATAATCTTTAGGGCTATTAATATGATCTCGCATACTAACTAAAAACCCCATAATACCTGCGGCAATAAAAGGATTAGCTCCAATTAAAAAAGATAAAGCTAAAATACCACAAAGTAGCGAAATGGAATAAATATTTTGTTCACTATTAGTATTGTCTTTATCCCAAATCAAATGATGACGATGTAGTAAATATGCACCAATAAGACCAATCAATACTCCATAAACTGTATTCATAAATGAAGCACCATACACCGGTAAATGCCTGCCAATTGAAATAACGCTATCCACTGTTACTCGACTACTAAAAACTAAAAAGTTATACAAAATAACAAAAATAACCATATCATAAGAAAAACGAACAATATCCATTCGGGGTAATGACAAACTTTTATTATGCGCACCTAAAATAGTAAGAAGCCCTGTAATACTGTATATTAAAACCTCGCTCATATTTGGGAAAACAAGTTTTAATATAAAATTAGTAACAATAAAAATTACAATAGCAGAAACTATTCCAATGATGATTGATTTTATTATTGATTTTTTAGATCCTGTAACATCTACATTAAGTCCTCGGCGAAAAACAACAAAAGAAACTGCAATTACACCTAATACTAAATAAAAATTTTGTGGTATTTCTATTACTCGATGCCAAAAATTATATCCAACCATCCCAAAAACAAAAGCTGAAATAGCATATGGGATTTGTAAATTTTTCTTAGCTTGGGTTATAACATAAATAATTAAACTAACTAAACCAATTAAAATAAAAGAATTAAATAATGTATGTTGATCCAACATCGCAAAATAAGGAACCACTGATGAGTAAACCCATGGACCAACAACAAGCAATAAAATTAAAACTAAAATAATTAATAATGTTTCTAAATGGATTGGTAATTTGCGAGATATATTTTTCATGTAATTATTATAACAAAAAACACCACATATAGTACATATGTGGTGTTTTAAAACTTAATTTAAGTTTAGATAAAAACTGGGACAAGAGCAATAAAGATTATTGCAGCTAAAACAAAAGAAACTAAAGAATAACCAGCGCTAAGACCGAATAATACCCAAGAGTCTTTTGTACTTTTATTACTCCAGATAATAGAACTTGCTTTGTTAGGCATAATAATGAAAACCCAAAACAAAGACCCAAAAAGAATTGCAGATGAATAAGTTCCAGCTTGAGCGATATTTAATATCATCAAAAATCCAAGAAACATTATAAAACTCATTACGAAATCTAGAATCATTTTTGGGATCATGCTTTTTTTACCAGAAGCCATCATTTCTGGAGTTGTGCCCATAGCTTGTCTATAAAAACGTCCGAATATTGGACCAAACCAAACATAACCCAAAGCTGTCATAACAACTGCGGCAATTAAAGGCAAAAGAAAAATTGGTAGTAACATATTACTTAATTTATTATCGATTAATTATTATGGACTTATTATATCACAAATATTTTATATTGGTACAATTATTTGTCTTTACCCCAACGCCAACTGGGCTTTTCACCTTTTTTGTAACAAATAAAAATCAAAAGACCAGTACCCACAACAATAGGAGCAATTAAACCAGTTATATTAACTATTCCAGAATTTATATTTGCACTAACCCGAAAAACAATCATGACCATAATTAAAATATATCCCAAAACCAAAGCCCAGCCTTGCCAAGTTATAGGCGTCCAACCCCAGCCATATGATTTAGCTTTAAACCAAAGTTCCCCTTTAGAATCTTTATCCATATTTATATTATACCACTAAACTTTTTATAGTTTCTAGTAAAGTATTTCGGTATTCCCCATTAAAATTATGATTACCATCGATATTAATTGATTCTACATTTTTTATTTCTACATAATTATTTTTATCTAAAATTTCATCTTGGTTAGCGTTAACCATAGTAACATCATTTGATAAAGCTAAATTATTATAAATATCAATTGGGTTAATATTTTTAGCTTCTTGCCAAAAATCTTTATGTACTATTGAAACGGTTCCATCATTACGCGCTAGTTTAGAGACTCCATCAAAATTTATTTCAGTGCCGGGTCTTTGTTTAAAAAGCTCGATCAATTTTTGCATTTTTAAATCAAAAGGCGGAGCCAACAATATTACTTTACGAATTCCAGTGGGATTAACTAACCCAGTTATAATGCAGCCTTGGGAATGTGCAATGATATCTATAACTGCATTTGGGTTTTTAATTTTAGTTTCATTAATAATATTTTCTAAAATATTTTTTTGCTCGCCAAAGGGCCGAATTGTAATTGTATCGGCAGATTCATCTATAATATTATAATCAAACAAAACACATTCTATCCCATCTCCAAGCATGGAAACAATATCGGTAAACATCCCCCGAGAATCCTTCTTAACCCCAAACCCGTGAGAAAATATTACAATGTGTTTTTGTGTGGACATTTATTTGATTTCATTATAATAATTTTTACCTGTGGTATAAGATTCTATAGCTAGTAGTGACTGGCGGAATATTGGATTTGGTAAATTATCTAAATCATACCAATTCCAGTCTTCACTTTTTTCTGGTTCCATAATTTGCGGAACTCCACTTTCCCAATCAGCAGTAAAACAAATATTTATATAATGTTTAGGTTTGTAAAATAAAATATCTGCAACATGTAAAAATTTGATATTTTTTATTTATTAGCCTTAATCCTCACGCCCTTACTTTTTTTCATTGAAAATGAAAGAACTGGATTGCTTGTTGTAAGTCTTCTGATGCTTATGTCGGTAATAAGTTTTATATTTTCTCTAAGGAAGGGCTTAAATTCTAAAAATTTAACAATTGGACTTTTTTTCTTTATTGGGCTTGCAGTAGC
>ERZ650304.801-NODE-801-length-13836-cov-14.486757_pt1 | contig 13836 bp, 31 predicted proteins | sample MGYA00376240_ERZ650304 | MGnify/ENA primary metagenome ERZ650304 (study PRJEB26733, sample SAMN07839271) | wastewater metagenome | biome: small river; feature: stream; material: water | place: USA: North Carolina | collected 2016-03-01 ...
CAAATTGATATACGACCGTAGCCAAATTGATATACGACCGTAGCCAAATTGATATTTAGAGAAGGGATCCTTTAAAAGGGAAAAGATTATAGGGGTTTAATCTCTATTAGCTTGGCCCTTCGGGCCGCTATTGGGGATTAAACGAAAATTCTTATGTGTTTAATGGAAATTAATATTTATTACCATATGTTGATCTCATAAGACGTAATATTAGATCTGCCAGAAACAGGGAGCTTCGCTCCCCCTCAAAGCAACCTAGGCAGAAGAAATAATAGGAGAGATAATAGAAAATTGTGGAACACCCCACTCTCCCCAAACCCCTCTCGCCCCATCGGGCCGCCGGAATAAACAACATGCACACGCAAATATAGGTTTTCACGAATTTTCCGGCCCAAAAACTTGCATATATACCGGATGATTCTCACTTTTGTGGAAACTTAAAATTTATGAACAAGCGCGAAAAGAAAGATTGGTTAATCAAGTATCTCGACAACCCATACAACCAGAGAGTGATTGGAGCTGGGGTGGATATTCTTAACTATGATTTCGTTCTCGATTATATCGAGGGGGTAGGTATTGAAAAATCGAAATGGTCATTTCAGCCGTACGGCGCGCACAAAGTGCCTGAGCTTGGTAAAATACTTTCTGAGATGTTTAGGGATGGTGTTTTGACGAGGCAGCGATCAGGGATACAGTGCGGTTATACTGGGATGCCGAAATGGGTTTATGTTTACAATTTAATCAAATAAACCATGTGGGTAATCCAACGTAAAGGCGATGAAGTCACTCGCTTTCTTAGATCAGTTCAAGCTGACTGCGGCAAACTCATTCTTTACTTCCATTACGAGCAATACGCCTTCCGATTCCCGGATGAAAACACTGCCTTTGCAGTCTTAGCATTTCTTGACTGCGATAATATAGGAGTAACATGTATCGAGTAACAGCAATCATCTCAGACGGCGAGATCAAGATCAGAACAACTGAGTACGCCTACACTGAAAACAAACTTACTTACTCCATCTTGGATTCTACCATGGAAGTGATGAAGCGAGTTAAGAAGTCTGAAGTTGATGTGATTCAGACAAAGTACCATGAAGATCGAATCGCCGTTGCTCCTTACTCTGTTTGGACTTTTCATCCTGAGAATGCGAAAGAACTTTTGCTCATCCGGGTCGCAGGTGAAATTCAGAATAGAATTGATTACGTTAATTCAATAAAACATTTAGTATGATTACCAAACAAACAGTCATCATTGACTTCGACGAGCTCAAATTCGTAGGCTGCTACGATGCAAACGGCAATGAAGCCAGAGTTCTCAACGTATACTTCCCGGATGGAATCAGATCGTTCCTGCTTGGCGATTATCAATCTTACACCATCGATGAAAAGATGGTCACGTTAACCGATAAATGTCCTGAAGTAATCTTAACCTTCAAGCATATTGATGTTTACGGCTAATCCTAGCCTCACCACGCCACTTTATTTTAAAAGACGATACTTGTATCGAAAAGAAAAAGAAAGTGGCTTAAAACGTCTTAAAATGATTCGAACAACTAAAGTAGGCCAAGTAAGGAAAATGAACCTGGCTTCACTCGAAGAAAGCACTCAACGTGCACTAACGGTGTCTCAGGACGTCAAAATCCCGGATGGACCAATCGTGATCGACAAAGACCTACTTAAAGAAATCCGCGACGCATTTGACAATGAAGCTGGAGATGGAAACGAATACTGCGCCTACCTCTGTTACAAACTTGATAACCTTTATCCTTTTCTAATGAACATATCAACTAACAACCCCCCAGTTAGACTAAATCCAGAAGAAGCTATTAAACTAATGGATTCCCTGGATGAAACAGAGAAATGCCAGTTCTGTGGATGTGAGACACATGGGTTTTCACCATGTCCGTTTGCCGAAGAAATCCACAACAAAGAATCAATGTGCAATTGCTGTGATGAATGTCGCCATGAATGCGCTCAAAACATTTAAACAATGGAACATTTCTTTTTAGAAGATTGCTTCTACGGTGATCTCGATGATTTTATCAATGATCTATTCCCCGAGAACGGAGATATTGACGCATTGCCAGATGATTGGTCCATCCGGGTTCAGGAGTCGAAATTGGAGCCTATGTTTCAACTTACTGAAGATCACGTAAAGGATGTCCTAACCAATTACCTTGATGACCAGTTTGATGACCGATTCCCACTCGATGACAACGACAGATGTTTTGACGAAATAGCTTTGGCAATTGATGAGTGCTTCGACGTCAATAAGTTCAACTCTCTCGTTCCGAAGCTTTACTACCCGGATGGATATGAAACGATTACGAAACAAGATTTGTTGGACTATTTAAACGATTAATATGACAATCGACCAAATGAATGAAATCCAAGAGTGGTTAAGCCCTCTTGATGATTACGGATTCGGATACGACTTACAAGAACATGAAGCATGGAAAGCAGAGGCTATGATTATTAGCCCAAAAGGGACTGCATGTAGTTTATTTTTCTTCTCCAAAGGAGAAGAGTATGCGATTGAGGTTGGTGGCCCGGATAAATCAGAAGCCTACGTTCATAAAACTTCTGTCTGGAAGCAAATTTGTTTGCGAGTTTTGTGAAAAAAAGTTTCCGAATTACTTGCAAAAATGGAATAATGGGTTTATATTTGTACTTGCAAGCAGCGATTAATATCGGTAGAGCTGGCTTAGCTCATCCGGGCTCCGTGCGATTCAGAAAGCAGTGAACCACATTCGGTAGGGGCTGCCGTAAATACCAATAGAACCCGGATGAACCAACCGAAGCTTTTGTGGCCTAGGTGACTTGGTGGTAGCATAGAGGCTATGCGGAGGTCAGTAAGCTCATGATGAAAAGGTTAAACGCCAATTCATTCGTTTATTTTGGATTTATCCAATAAGAGCTGGAAACCGCCAATGTGCACATTTTGCGAAACGAATAGCAGTGTACAACGCGGGTTCGAATCCCGTCCATCAAGCGCAGTCGACAATGCCTGCTTAGTTTTCTCTTGGACGAAGGCAGTATTAAAGTTTATGTGTGTCGGTTCGAGTCCGGCCTCGTCGTTTAAGAACGGCGTGTAGTGTAAAAGGATGCACGAATTCAAAGAGAGTGACCCGGATACATTTCGGGTCATCCGGGCGGCTAAAGAAAGATCTGGATCGCCGAATCAGGAATAACGTGACGGTATCCCGCGTCCTGAGCCCGGATGAATTAAAAGCCTGAGCCGGATGGCAGACTGGATTGGAATTCCTTGAATTCTACGAGAAGGGATGAAGCCATCCGGCAATATGGGGTATTGTGTAATTCAAAAACATTTTGTATCTTTGCGCTGTCCTAGCACGACGATACAACAGTAAACAATCAACCAGCGAGGCTGGGTAATATCGAGGATGGGGTTCTGTTGCCCGTACTACTTCCGAGATTTACCCAGCCTTTCTTTGTTTTATGAAAAAAGAAATAGTAACCTTCGAGTACGAAGGTATTGAAATCCAATTCGGCATCGGTGAATCCATATGGATGAACGCAACGGAAATTGCCAGAAACTTCAACAAGCATGTAGCTCACTGGACCTCAACCGCCAGCACGAAAGAGTACATAGAAGCCTTGGAAAAGCGTTATCGCAATAACGATAACGCTGTAAATCAGAACTTTATAATGGTTTTCCAAGGTGGAACTGGAATTCAAGGGACATGGATTCACCAGAAATTAGCTATCAGGTTCGCTCAGTGGTTGAACCCAGATTTCGCAGTATGGGTAGATGAACAAATCGAAATACTACTAACCACTGGGAAGGTAGAGCTTGGCCCGAGATCAAAGTAGACAAGATTGTGCCAATTGTACCAGATTTTACAAACCCAGCCGAATCCGCAAGAGCGTGGGCCGATCAATATGAAGCCCGGATGATCGCAGAAGCGTCAGCCAAAGAAAACCAAGAAAAAGCCGAAATTGTAAATTTAATCGTAGAAAAAGCCAATAACTACACAATGCAGCAAGCAGCCAATGTTCTGGGAACAGGAAGAACTCGATTCTTTAAATGGTTGCGAGAAAACGGATACTTCCAAGAAAACAACGAACCTTACCAAAAATACATCGGTCAACACGCCTATTTTACAGTCAAAGAAATCCCAAAAGATGGTAAAATCTACCACACTCCATTCGTTACGCCTTTGGGTCTCACGCATTTTGCCAAGAAAATTGAAAAATTAGAGAATATTAGAAATAAATCTTCCAAATCTCTTGTACTTTTCAATCCAAACTAATACATTTGTATCGCAAGTCAGCTAACGCCAGATCCTCTAAATCAGATACGTGAACGGAAGAGTTGGCTTGCTTTCATCCGGGCTTCGCCCATAAAATTTAAACAATGAAAAAGAAAGAGGCACTTGAATTTCTTTCCAAAGAAGGCATCACTCGCGCCGCTGTACAGCACCCAACAATGCCTAAAGCTGGGTTTTAGAGTGGCTAAATAGATTCGATGGCAGTACATTGAAAGACATGCCGATTGATGAATTTAAAACATACTATCGTGAATTTATCGAATACAATTTTAAATGACCAAGAAAACATTCTACGCCCTCATCGCGGAAGTTGAGGAGTCTTTAGAAGGGCATCTGAACGCGCAACTGATTATCTCGATAGGCCGATGTAACAACGAAATTGCCATGGATAAGAAATGGCCTTTAGTTGAGATTTTGGCTTCATACGTTAATTACGTCTCGCCTTTTTTACATCAGGTGACGATGGAAGAAGTTTATCAATGAGAGAAGAAACAACTTTCAATACAGTAATGAATATCTGCGCTACAGAGTGGCTTGACATTTCAGAAGCTCCATGCTATTACACCTTTAGGTGTTTAATTAAATTTCAGGAACACGGCTTAATGGGGCCAAGTTGCCCCTATATTAGCACAGGGACTTGGTGGCATCGAGACATGATTTTTACTATCGATATGCCGGAATACCGTAAATTGACTCCAGTAGCATTCATCCCATTGTATGACACTCCCTGACTTCATCACGCCCAAGCTCATCCGGGACTTTTCCCGTAAAGCCAACGTTACTGAGGAAGTCTTTGAAGAGTCTTTGGTCGATTACGTTACCACCCAGCGTATTACAATCGATTCAAGGTACGTTAAGGACTTTCTTAATAGGCACGTCGAGTACTTGAAAAAATCCCCTCCGAGAGTTATTTGGAGTTACGATGCGAGTACTCATCAAGATTTGGCCCATAAAGTCGTTTCTTATCTCAAGGGGTTAAAAACGAAAGACGAATACGGCCACACCTACGGAAAGACCGTAACGGGGCTAGAAATCGACAGAATCCCGGATGAACAAGCCATCACTCACGCTTTGATTAAAGGCTGGGTTAACCGAGAAGACTTAAAAATCATTTGCCTATACTGGCGTAAAACGAAACCAAAATCATTTGTTCTTTTCCGTTATGAAAATCAATGGAAAGAAGAAGTGATGTGGTGCAAAAATGGATTATAATGTCAGCAATTGAATTATTAGAGTCAGGCTGGATTGATATAGCCGATGCGCCAAAAGAATTATTTAAGTGCATCGTTATGTTCAAGGAGACACTTACCAACAATAGACCGCTATTAGGTATTGGGTGGATGCACCCGACTGGGCATTTTGAGTCAGACGCCAAGTTTTTTGATAAATTCACTCCAATCAAATTCATCCAGCTTTATAGCGATAACACTCACGCATGAAAATCAACCGAAATAACTTCGACTTCGTAACCAAAACAGACACAACAATCACTGTTTTGGTTACAGAAATCCCGGATGAAATCACCCGGTTTGAAGCCGATCCTGACGACGAACGATACTTATCTTTTCCTGTCGGTGCTTTTCTTGAAAAGAAAGACGTTACTGACAGGTATAAAATGTTCAACTGTCAAGTATGGATGGCAACTTACGAGTGTCACCCAGATCAACTCTACACTCCTCTTAAAGCAATGAATAAAGAGGCAGCAGAGCATTACAATCGGATCAGTGGAAAGAAGGTTAGATTGCGTAAAATCAAGAAATAATGATTGAAAAAATAGCCCTAGCAGGGGCCATGGTCCATAACGAACTCGTTGCGGAGTTGCATGTTGATTACTTCCAGGAATTTCATGACGTTGCCAAGACTATCAAACGCCTTTATTACGAGCAAAAGAAGATTTCTCCCAACTTTGTGAAAATGAAATTAGGGGAATCGGAAGAGCTCAATAAGATACTGGAGGTTTATCCGACTATCGAGGAGGGTAGAGAGGCGCTAAATGATCTAAGAGAATCATATCGAAAGCGCTCTACAGTCGAAGCTATGCAAGAGGCTATAAAGATGGCTGAACGTCACGATGTAGATAAGGTTTTAAAGATTTTAGGAGACCGTTTGAATTCAATGCGAAGCGTAGGAGCTAAGACCGTCAAAACAGGCGCAGAAGTCGCTGCCAAGCTTTTAGATAGGATGTCTGAAGCCCGGATGAAGGGAGCATGGGAGCCATTGACGGGGATACATAGTGTTGATCAATTATGCAAGGGCTACGCAGGAGGGGATGTTACGGTTGTTCTTTCGGGATATAAGGTCGGGAAAAGCTCTCTGATGTCTAGGATTGTTGAGAATTCTATTGTCAATAACGTCCCTTCGTATGTTGGGTCTGGAGAAATGCAGGATACGGACATCTTAATTCGCCCTATGGCAAGCCTATCTGGGCACACTTCGGACGAACTCGAATCGGGATCAGTTATTTCTGACACCAGATTCCTTCAGTCTTTGGATCAGGCTATCGCTGCCGATAAGGTTTTCTATTGTGATCAGTCTTTGTCTGTAGCCATGATGGAAGAGCACGTTACAACATACAACGCTTTGTACGGAGTTCGTTTGTTTCAGTTCGACCAGATCAACCTTTTTAAAGAAGTCCGACAGCGAGAGTGGCAAGGCGTTCAAGAAGTTGTTGCAAGTGCTCGGGTTTTAGCGAATCAACTAAACGTAGCCATCATTCTCTACCATCAAGTCAATGCTTCAGAACTCGTCAAACCTCACTACCGGCCTTCTGTAACTGGAGCAAGAGGGGGAACTAGTGCTTTAGCTCAAGCTAAGAAAGTCCTTCTCTTATACCGGCCAGAGCACCATGGACTAGCTCAATTTGAGGATGGACCTTTTAAGGGGATTAGGTCATCCGGGCTAATGGAAATTTTTGTGGGCGTCGGAAACAACCTGAAAATGGGGTCAGCCATGGTTAGATTTATCGGAGAGCAACAAATTATCGCTCCTTTGGACCCCGGAACGACATTCGGAGATATAAACCTTGACGAACCATTTTATTATGGGGTATCGTCAAAAATAAATGACAAACCAATTTTTCACTTTGAGGACGAGGGTGAAGAACCTGACGACCTGCCATTTTAAAGCTATGACCGAACTACTGATTTTAGGGTTTCTATTCCATTTGATTGGAGACTACCTATTCCAGAATGACTGGATGGCCCAAAACAAGACAAAGGATAGTGTAGTGGCGTTTATTCACGCGACTATCTACTCGATGCCGTTCTACTTGATCACAACCCCAGAATGGTGGGCATGGATATTTCTTACTCACTTAGTAATCGACCGATACCGATTGGCTGAATATTGGATTCGACTTGTAAACTGGAAGTGGGACGGGGATAACTTCGGATACGATGAAAGTAAGCCTAAATGGATGTCCGTCTGGTTACTGATAATCATTGACAACACGTTTCATATCCTAATTAATTCATTTTGCATTTACATGTCATGACAAAGTTCTTTAAATTCAACTCAGAATTCAATGTTGGCTATACTATACACAACGTCAATACTGGCGACGTCGTATCATTCGAAGGCAGCGACGAAAAATTTATTGTTACGAACATTCTTAATCCTCCGTTTCGACAAGAAACCACTGTGTTCACATATGACACCAAGGAAAATTTCCTCAAAAAGATAAACAAAAACTATGACAAAGAGCCAAGCCAAAGCATTTGCTAAAATCTACATAGGGCAATTGTTTTACGATCACGCTTTCGATAAAGATCAGATCGAATGCCCGGATGAAGACAAAGCCCTTATGGAGGTCGAGATCAACAATCTTCTATGTAGAATGTTGGGAGTTTATGATTACCTTGAGCCTCAGGAAATCTATAATATTGTAACCTACCAGCAATGAAACTACTCGACGCAACCAACTACGATCAAATCTTAAAAAGAGGATTTGATACCCGTAAGAGAGAAATAAATCCAGGCGATGTCATTCTTTTTAGAGAATGCACCGTAGATGGAGATGAAACAACTTATACCGGAAGAAAGCACCGATGCGTGGCTACAGACGTAGTTCACCTTGGCGGTAAAAGAGGCTGGTATGTATTTTCATTTAAATGATAGTCTCTAAAAAAAACGGCAAAATCGACGCATCCATATTCCTTCAGCATCTAAAAGAGATGGAAGATGGAGACTACTACGTACAACTCAAACACTTAAATTCTCCGACAAAGAAAATGTTGGGGTATTTTATGGGACACGAAGTTCCACTGTACAGGAGGTATCTTGAGGGTTGTGGGATCCACGTCGACAAAAACACGGCAGCCAACTACTTAAAGGAAGCCATGGGTTATGGAGAGCCAATAATTGACTTTGAGCTTGATCTTGGATTAACCGAAAGAGAATGGCAGAATTTATTGGAAAAAGTATTTCACAAGCTTGTTGAGTTGGGCCTAAATCCGACTCATCCAAAAGACAGGGAATGAACTGGCAACCAAAAGAAACAGCACCTACGGATGGAACAATCATCCTTGTTGCGCACTACAATACAAAATACCCCAACGACTTTTGGCCACAAGCCGCTTCGTTTCGGGTGTATCATCCCAATGCGAATGGGAAACTAGAATGGAGAGATAGAATGGGGCACAAAGTTAATTTTTCGCACTGGTGTCCGATTCAAATCCCGGATGAAAAACCACTAACATGACAACCAAAGAAACACAACCTGGAATGTTTGAAATCATCGACCATAACAAGGTTATTGCATACGCAGTCCTTGATGTGAGTGGATTCTGGTATATCGAATTTCAAGGTAACGGCTGGTTTGAACCACACACATTACGCCGAATAGCAGATTTGGTTGATGGATTAAACTTCAACTACGAACAAGAGTTGAAAGAGTATTTTTCACTGAAATAATTGACACTATGTTCGACGAACTAAAAAGAGATCTCGAAGCTCAGAAGAAAGCTATCGAGGCTAAAGGACGACTCACTGGGAGCGGGCTGGTTCTTGACATTGAAACATATGTCGTTTTTCGTAACGACCGATGGTATTTGAATGGTAAATTTGGTTTTGATGACCCGGATGAAATGACCAAGCGTGAAGCTGAAGCGATTGCTTTTAAAACAGGGGCCATAGTTAAGTCAGCGAAGGCTTACTGGGACAAGAAATACAAGACTATTTTGGATGCGTTAGATCGGGCTAGCGCATAGTTTTCATCCACAACATTTCCTTTGTATGTTGGACCAAATAAAGTCTCGACTAGACTTGAGAGAGCTAGTCGGGCAGTACACCTCACTCCGAAGGTCAGGATCCCGGATGAAGGGCTTATGCCCATTCCATGCCGAGAAATCACCTTCGTTTGTCGTAGAGGACGACCATGTACACTGTTTTGGCTGTGGTGTCCATTATGATCATTTTGGATTCATCCAGGCTATCGAAGGCGTAAGCTTCCCCGAGGCCAAAAGAATATTAGCCAAAAAGGCTGGAGTTGAAATCGAGGACAGAGTTTACGAACGCCAGGATAAGGTTTTTTACATCAACGATTACGTCCAGGGAATTTGGGGGAACGGGGATACTGGTTATTGGGAGTCTCGGGGGTATTCGGAAGAAACGATCAAGAAATTTGGTCTGGGATGGTGTGACAAAGTGCCATGGACTGAGAAGACTTGGTATCTTTTACATGACGCCGGAGTTTATAAGGACGGGAATCAATTGATGTATGATCGCGCATCAGTCCCTCTCAAAAACCTCACAGGGAGAATAGTGGGGTTTGCAGGCCGGTCTTTGACTGGCCATCCGAAGTACATCAATACTCCAGAAACCTCAGCCTACAAGAAGTCTCAGTATCTTTATGGATTATACGAAGGAAAGGATTCTATTCGTAAGTTAAGATCTTGTTATGTCGTCGAAGGGTACACTGATGTCATATCCATGCATCAACGTGGCACTAAAAACATAGTAGCTACCTGCGGGACAGCCTTCACTGAGGAGCATTGTAACCTTATAAAACGGTATTGCAACAAGGTTGCATTCATGTATGATCCAGACTCCGCAGGAGCAAAGGCTACTCTTAAATCTATAAAAGTAGCTATATCTTGGATGATGGATGTTTATGTCGTCCCTCTCACTTGCGACCCGGATGAACACGAAGGTCCTCTCGTAGAAATTGACGCTGTAGAATATCTTACGAGACAAATAAAAGGAACGCCTAATGAGATCGCTGAGCACATCCGGGAAGTTTGTTCTGCTATTCAAGACCCCATCACAGCTAAGATTTACTCTAAGAAATTCGCTGACCAATACGGAGTAGCCCAGGAAGACATTGAAGCAATGATCTCTTATCGACCTGTTAACTTAGAAGACAAATTGATCGATCTTTACTTCGCTAAACCTGAATTGAAAGAAATTATTCGAGAAAATGTTAGAAATTTTTGTATTATTGAGGAAGATGATTTAATTTTGGGTAATGAACCGACTGGAGGAGTTTATATTTACAAGTACTCCCCAGACCCTCAAATTGAAGCGAAGATTATCATTTCTAAATTAATTTTGGAAATGTTGTCCAGGCAACAAGCTGAAGTGATTGGTTCTCAAGACTTAGATTTCAAACACCTAGCACTTCACAAAATCAACGAAGATCGGAAGGAGGTGCTTAAAAACATTCCTGTTCAATGGCAGTAACCCCTCGTTAAAATAATAATATGTGGACACTGATATTTTTTAGAGCACTCTCAGGCGTTCAAAACGCCTTTTATTACGCCAAGCTTGAAATGCTGGCAAAAGTTTGGGCCTTAGTTTTAATCGCCTATATCGCATGGATGTTAGAAGGCTGGTATGCCATTTCCGCCATAGGTGTGGTATTCGCGTATCTTTCTTTTGAGGGGAAGCTATGGAAAGGATCAATTCACCTGGTGGAGATTTTTAAAACAGGGCTTCCAATACTAGCTTATTTTGTAAGCGGAGGGAATTTGGTCGATATTATGTTGTCTACATACCCTGGCCTTGTCTTACATAAAATGGTGATTAACTGGGGATCAGGTCAGAAAATTCTATCTGACGTGACAGATGATCCAACCGGTCGGTCGTTCACTTTTACCGTTTCCTTAAAATGGAAGTGGGCAGTCAATTGGATTCATTTCTTCTGGTTTAAGGTAAAAGGCAATGCAGATGCCAGACAGGCAATGTTTGAGCAAGCAAACCCAGGATGGACGAAAATTTTCGTCCCCCGGCAGACAATGGCAGACAGAATCATTTGGGCTCTAATCTCCATTGGGGTATGGGCTCTTATGAAGTTTGATATTCTTAACTATTTAAAAATTCAGTTATGAGTCAGTATTGTAATCGCTGTCAACGAACAGTCAAAAATCCTTGTATTCACGACAGTCAAGTAAAATGGTGCAAACAAAAAGCCATCATGTCGGCTAGTGAAATTTATGGCGCTTATGAAACAGATCTCAATGGAGTTGTAGTCGAAAAAGGGATCGGGCCGATAACCATTGGCGAGTATCCGGTCTTTACTGAGGATTTCCTGTTTTTCCAAAACAATCACTGTACAACAAAGGTGAGGATTAGTTCTATTTCGCTATGAGGTATATAAGAGTAAAAACAACCATAACATTCGAATGCATATCTGGATTCAAAACCGAAACTATTTGTTGCCACAGGGATAATGAAACCGGATCAATCATTTTTTGTGATGAAAAAGGGAATGTTTCGCAAATGGTTTACAGATCCCTTCAACATGGCATGAAAACCATCGACGCAATGGATCTACTTTTATTCCCGTTTGATGGGGACGAATTAAAAGAAGGCGTTGAATATTGCGAAAATCCATGGGAATGATTTACACCGCCACCGCACCCATTGCTAAAGGGCTTCTTTCAGAGCTCCGTACTAAATTTCACCAAGATGTGAAGTACGGAGCTCTGTTTGATATTTTTATGTTCTGTGGGCCTCGGGCTATGGAGGTTTTAAGGTTGAAGGTTTCACATGTTGCTATTCCCGTCAGTAAGTTCGAGTGGGAGTATGTGGACAACACCTGTAAGTGGGGCGAGACTAAATGGGGGTATAAATATCAATACGAGGTAAGAGATAACATTCTTCTCTACACGACAAAGCAGGATCGAGGAAACAAACGTACAAAGCGCACTCCCCCTATTAATCCTCTCTTAAAGGCATCTTTAGGAAAATACCTAGACGGGACTTTACAAGGCCCGGATGATTATCTGTTTATTGGAAACAACGGCAACCCATTAAGCTACGAAGCTATAAACAGGAGACTAGAGAAATACTGTGCTGAGCTCCGAATAGACGATACAGTTTTAGGGGGTCAAATTGGGTATCACATGATCCGAAAAGCTTTTGCTGTTTCACTCTTTCAACACTTCGGAGGAGGACTGGCGGCTGCCTTGAAGGTTCAACGGGAATTTGGGCACTCAAACCTTCTCACGACCTATCGTTATCTGGGTGTGAATATTGAAGAAGATGTCCACGAAGCCATCAAGACCGGCGCAATGTACAACGTCACACTTGTGGATAGAATACAGGGCCGTGAGGCTGCGTTAGTTGGCTGGCAGAATCTTTATACAATATTTGAAAATTCTGGCGTCCTAGACTTGCAAATGACTAATTGGCTTCGTACCTTTACATCTGATGAAGCTGACATTGATAGGACGCTTCAATGGATGAAATCTCATAACCAAAAATTTGATTTCTTGTGATTGGAGTAAACAGCAAAATGAAAGACGGCAACGGCAAAACCGTTTATAGCGGCCAACGCCTAAAACTCAAAAATCCGATCCCTGGAGAGTTGTCTTTAGACTTTCCCGTAAGCTGGGGTAAATACAACGGCTTTCGGTTTATGGGCCGTAAGCTGGATCAGTACGTCCTTGAAAAGTATGTGATCGTAAAGGACATTTCTTGGTGGGATAAAATCAAACTAAAATGCGTATAATTCTTTTCCTTCTTTTGATTTCAACCGGGCTTCAGGCCCAAATTGCCTTCCGGAACCCGGATGGACTCACAATCCTTGCTCCCCCTCCTTCATTCGAAGTAACCACCGTGTATGATTACGTCATTACCGATGGCCAAACGCAGTGGAGCGTAAATTCATATAACTGGCGGGTAAGCGTTCCAGCACCCAAAAGACGGTGCAAGGTGTATTTGTGGGTTCGAGAATACGTAAACCAAGTACAAGTAAACCGTAAATTCTACATTTTTTATGAAAGCTAAAAAAATTACCACAATAATTTTGATTGTTGTTTCTTTTGTTTTAGCTTTGTTCTGGTTCGCCGGGAAGATGGTAGAACAATTCTTTAACCTACTAATTGATTCACTATGAAACGAATGGCTTTGATCGCCGGAGCAATAGCCGGGATTATGTTGATTCCACTTGGATTTATCTTCCCAGATCAAATCGGTAAGATTGCAATTATTGGAGTGTCCTTTATTCTTCTTTGTATTTTTATGTATATTGTATTTCGGAATTATGAGTAAACACATCCGGGTTTACGAAGACTTTTTTGGTTGTCGGGATTGCGAGCTTACT
>ERZ650304.803-NODE-803-length-13817-cov-4.836434_pt1 | contig 13817 bp, 17 predicted proteins | sample MGYA00376240_ERZ650304 | MGnify/ENA primary metagenome ERZ650304 (study PRJEB26733, sample SAMN07839271) | wastewater metagenome | biome: small river; feature: stream; material: water | place: USA: North Carolina | collected 2016-03-01 ...
TGAGCGGCTTCATGCCGCTCTGCCCGCAGACCGGGGCGACCTTCAACTACCTGAACTCTACGGCGAATTGTGCGACGAGCGTTTACTGTGCCGAGTTTAGCTTCTAGGAGATGACCATGAGGAAACTAAAGTGCTGTGTGACTACTGACGGGGCGGGGCAGATCGTGGGGGGACTCGCCGAGGGGGCCACCGCCTGCCAGAGCGACGCCGTGGGAGCCTACCAGCGGGAGAACACGCGCAACCCCACCTGTGAGGCCCACAGGGAAGCGCTGGCGGCGTTCCTCGGCGCGGGCTTCCGCTGGGTAGCCCCAACCCGCTAGCGCACCGCAGAAGCGAAGCCAGACCCCGCCACGAGCCGAGGCGTGACTAGCACGCTGCCGACCGCGGCAAACCGCACCACGACTTCAGACGCACCCACAGGCAAGACGATCGTTGGCAGAGCTGGCTGCCAGTCCGCGGCGCTGGTAGACAGCTCGGCGTCAAAGAGCGTGAGCCCGCCCGCCAGCACTTGCAGCTGGAGGTTACGCCGCACGCACCGCCCGAGCACGTAATCCTGGGCGGGCGGCGCGCAGTCGGTGATATTCGCGCCGGAATTTAAGTCCGCGGCGGCGGCAACCTGGAGCTGCAAAACATGTTGCAGCTCGGGCGCAACGTGGGCCTTGAAGCTGAGCGTCGCGACAGCCGGAGCGTTCACCCGCGCGTCCCACACGGCGCTCGCCTGCCACGCGATGCCGCTCCGGTTGGCGAACCCGTCAGCCACGGCGAGCGGGTCAAAGGCGAGCGCCGCCGACTTGGGCAGCGGGCAGCCCATGCGCCCCAGGTCAGGCTCTGCGCCCGCCGGAGTCTGGGGGCATAGGTCCTTTGCATCTTGCACGCCGTCGCCGTCCAGGTCATGCACCGCCTTGTCACCCTGTGAAGCGCACTGACTGGCGAGCGCGACACCGACACCAGGCGCGACGAGGTTAAGGGCCTGGGCCTCGGGCGCGCACGGGTCGAACCCGCAGGCGGCGGAGAGCGAGAGGACGAGAACGAGAAGTGCAGAGGGGCGCATGGTGTACTCCTAGATCAACGGGTTAGTGCAGCGTTTCCGTAATCGTTGCGACGACTTCCCAGCCGGCTAGCTTGAGGTTGCCGCTAAAGAGGACCTGGACTTCGATGCTCGCGACGGGCTGGGGCTCCGAGCTGCGCCAATCGGCGTTCGCCACGCTGGCTGTGAGGGCGACAGGCGCGTTGCTCTTACTGCGGTAGCCGCTCCCGCGCTGCACCGCGTCCGCGCAGGCGGCCTCACCGAGCAGCTGAGAAGCCTTGCTGACCATGTCCACCGGGCAGAGGTCGAGCCGGCGCGGTACGCATACAGTATCATTCGGGTTGCCCGTCTTTGGGTTCGGGTCGCTCGCATCCTCGCGCTCGCCCTTCCACGGCTTGCACGAGTCGGCGGTCGAGACGGGCGCGGTAAAGTCCGCCACGCCTTGCAGCTCAAACTTGACGGCGTTGCTGGCTCCCGCGCCGGCATGTTCAAAGAAGATGACCGCGGACAGTGCGCCGCTCTCAAACTTCCCGCCCCTCCAGTCGTATGACGCATGCGAGCTGACAACGCCGTCTACAACGGTCAGAGGTCCCGACGCAGAAAAGGCCGCAGCGGGAAGCCGGACTTGGTAGACCCTCGGCGCGGGGCAGCCGCGCCGGGCCGGGTCGGGGGTCTGGCCGCTCGGCGTCGTGGGGCAGCGGTCTTGCGCATCCGGCGTGCCGTCCAGATCGGCGTCCGGTGCCGGGGGTGGCGGCGGGGCCTCGGCGAGGTCGGGAGCGCCGCCCATATCGGGCGAGCCGCCCAGATCGACTTCGGGCTGCAGCACGAGTCCCGAGCCCGCCACCGCGGCGATCGACTGCTCGGGCTCGGGCTGGGGGCAGCTGAGGGCCAGCACGGCGGCGACGCCGAGCGGCCCGCCGAGGCCGACGAATGCGGCGCGGGCTTCCCGGCTGGCGCAGGGGTCCATATCACAGCCTGTCGAGAGGGCGAGGGCAGCGCAGAGGGCAATTAGCAAAAATCGCATTATTTACACTCCTTTGGAATTAGCGCAGCGAATCGACTGCGCGGCAGAGGTAGCGGAAGTCTTCGTCCTCAAGGCCGATGCGGGCGAGCAGCGCGTGAGCGCGCTTGCGCTCAACGTCGCAGACCTCGCCGCTCATGAGCTCGACAGCGCCGAGGCGGACGTACAAGCGGCGTTCCAGCTTCGGCCACTCGCCGACCTCTAGCCCCACTTCTACGCGGGCGGCGGCGCTGTATCGCTGACAGTTCTTGGCGAGGGTCCTTGGCGTGCTCGGCATAAAAAGGAGCATGGCCCGCTTTAGCCTTAAAGGCCAAGTTAAAAATGCCGGGCCCCTAAGCGCACGATAAACGGCGCTAAAATGCCTACGCAAAAAGTAGCGGGACCTACCAGGTCCGCCGAAGCCGCTCTTGGCGGGCTACCGGGAACGGCCAGCGCCGCGCAGATCGCCTACCAGGTCCGCCGATCTGGCACATTGCACGGCTACCAGGTCCGCCGTTGTATGTAGAATTTGCAGTTTCAAACCTCGTGACACTTTCCTCAATTAGTACGCACAGTTATACGCAGGCTAAGCGCGTTTGTGGCTTGCTTGTTACCATCAATACTTGTGACCGTGAATAGACACAAGGGGAACACGATGAACACTACGAAGCCCGGCTGCCGCGGCGGCATGATCTACATAAACGAAAAACTTTCGGCCATCGCCGGCCAGCCGGCGACGCTGGCGCAGCTCATGCTGTGCTTTCAAACCAACGCGGCACTGCGCCGAGCGTGGAAGAACGCGCGCAGCGCCCTCGTTGTAGCTCCGCCCGCAGCGCAGCTGCAGCCGCTTCCCGCCACGCCTGCCTGCCCCGCGCCGCCGGCTCCGCCAGCGCCCGCGCCAGCGCCCCTTGCGCCCATTGCGCCCATTGCGCCCGCGCAGCCGGCCCAGCCCGCGCAGCCCGCGGCCCCGCAGTGGTCGGAGACGGGCGGGAAATTCGGTTCAGGGAAGTGGGGCTAAACGCAGAAAAAGAAAAGGCCCTGACCGTCGGCAAACGGCAGGGCCTAGGAGGTGCTGAAATGGTTGACTCGGATGGTATCGCGCCGGCATCGCCGACGCAAGAGAAAAATGTACTGCCGCCACACGTCGTACGGGCCGCGGGGTTTGCGCTCCGGCGCGGCTTAGGACTCGTCGCACTGTGTGGGGCGACGTGCGACAACGCTAACCACGGGCGCAAGGGCCACGTCTCGACGGCGAGGGGGAAAGTTCCTTTGCGCGTTGGCTGGAGTGCCAACCCGATCCGGCGGCTCGAAGACTTGCCCAGCAATACCGGAAACATAGGCATCGTCTGCGGCTTTGAAGTGGATTCGCTCGACATTGATGACGATGCGGGCCTGGCCTGGGCTGTCGCGAATCAGCCCATGACCCCCTGGCGCGTCAAAACCGGCTCAGGTGGCGAGCACTGGTATTTTAAGCGCCGGCCCGGCGACTTGCGCACCGGCATGGTCTTATCGCTGCCCGAGGGGAAGAGCCTCCACTTCCGCGGCGAAGACTCGCTTGTCGTCGCCCCGCATAGCACGCACTGGACGGGCAAGAACTATCAGCCCGTCGGCGATTGGGGCGTTCCCTTCTCGGCGCTGCCCTACTTCAACCGGGAAGCCGCCGAGAAAATCCGGGGCCTCAACATACGGGGTGTCAAGGAGGTGGGTCGGTCCACTCAGGCAGCGGCGATGCGTGAGGGGCGGCTGCCGCTCACCGGCTCATGGTCTCAGGATGAGATTGAGACGCTGCTCGACGGCGCTTACGAGCGGCTAAAACCCGAGTTCCGCAGCGCCGTATTCCGCAAGCACAAGTATATCCGGTTCCTAGAGAAGCAAGCGCCGTGCCGCGCTGGCGCAGCGACGGGCGAAGCGATGAACGTCCTACGGGTCGGGCTGGTCAACCTGCTACTGCCCGCCCCCCTCGTGCTCGACCTCGCCGCGGCGTCGGAGTGGGCGACCAAGGCCACCGAGGCCGACGGCGTCACGCCGTGGGCTTGGCGTAGAGACCAGCTGGCTGACCTCGTAGACCGGGTGCTGCGCACCACGTGGGCTGACCGCTTTGGCTATTGGGTGAGCGATCCCGCCCCCAAGAGCGCCGCGCCAGCGCCCGCTGCGCCGGAAGCGGCAGCGCCCGCTGCGCTGGCAGAGGGCGGGGTGACGCCGTGAGCGAAGAAGACGATTGCCTAGATGACCGGAAGTGCTCGACCAAGTTCATGCTGGGCATCTTCAAGCGCCTCGGCGGTGAGGCGTTCAAGAACCAAGACGGGCAAGACTTCGTCTGCTTCTCGGCGGGCGGCCCCGAGGGTGCGGAGGACGCGCGCCGCACATACGCCCTAGCAGCTGGCGTAGCCGAGCTCGTCAAGGTGGCGGTGCGCGCTGACGTGGTCCCCTCTCGCCACGTCCGCGAAGAGCTGAAAGAGCACCTGAGTATGCAGGCGCTCGCCGCCGAGCCGCGGCAGACACACGTAAGGCTCGGCGCGCACGACGGGGCGATCTACCTGGACTTGGGCGACCCGACCTGGCGCGCGGTGCGAGTCACCGCCGACTCTTGGAAGATCGTCTCCGACGTGCCGATCAACTTCATCCGGGGCAAGGACGCCAAGCCGCTGCCCGCGCCGGTGCGCGGCGGCAACCTGGGCCGGCTGTGGGACTTGGTCAACGTCACGGACGAGCATGACCGCGTGCTCGTGCTGTCGTGGCTGGTCGCCACGCTATACCCACTCGGGCCTTTGACCGGCTTGTCCATCGTCGGGAACGCGGGGAGCGCCAAAACCACGGCGCTGCACTTCCTGCGCGGCCTCATCGACCCGAGCGTGACCGACGACCGCGGCCTGCCGCGGGACGAGCACGCCTTAGCGATAGCGGCGTCTCGAAATTGGGTGCTGAGCTTCGACAACCTTAGCGGTATCGCCCACTGGCTGAGCGACGCTCTCGCCCGCGTGACAACGGGCGGCAGCTTCGGCGATCGGACGAAGTACAGCAACGATTCGGAGACCACTTTCAAGTTCCGCCGTCCCTTCTTGGTCAACGGGATCGTCGACTTCGCCGAGCGCCCCGACCTCGCGCAGCGGTGCATAAACGTGAGGCTGTCACCTATCAAAGTGCGGCGCACTGAGTCGGAGATCTACGCCGAATATGAGCGCGAGCGCCCGCGACTGCTCGGCTGCCTGCTAGACGCGGTGGCCCTCGGCATGGCATCGCCGCCGATTCCCGCCGACCTGCCCAGGATGGCGGACTTCGCCGCCTTCATCCTGCGCGCTTCTCCGGCGCTGGGCCACGCTCCGGCGAAGTTCATAGAGGCATACCAGGGTAATCTTGACGACAGCTCCGCGGCCATCCTTGACTCGGATGAACTCGTGCCGGTCATTCAGAAGCTACTGGACAAGCACAAGGGGACGTGGGCCGGCACCGCCGCCGAGCTGCACACCACCCTGCTGCGGATAGCGACCAACCCGCACGCCGTGCCCAAGGGGCCGCGCGCCATCTCCGCGGCGCTCAACCGACTCGAAGACATCCTGCTCAAGCGCTGCAAGATCTCGATCGTGCGACCGCCGCGCAGCTCTAAGAGTCGCGGCCTGATACTCACCACCGCCACCAAGTAGACCCTCCGCCCCTCTCGCCCTCTGCCCGCCCTTCCGGCTGCCGAGCAGCCGAGGTGCGCGCGCGCCCAGCGCCCGGTCATGACGCTAGTGTCGCAAGTGACGCAGAGCGCGACGCAAATTTAACACCCTTCTACCGTCGGTGAGTGACGCAAATGACGAAAATTCTACTCTCTAGGAGGAAAATATTACATATACACACAGGTAGACTAGAGGGGAAGAAGCAAAGTGTACCCCCATGTAGGACAAGCTGGGTAAATCTAGTTTCTCCTGCAAGTGCTGTAAAATTTGCGTCATTGCGTCACAACGGCAAATCACCGACGGGGAGCACCAAAAAACTTGCGTCGTTTTGCGGCACAACTTGCGGCACAGCTTGCGACACTCCGTCGCTGACGGGCCACCGGAGCGCCCGCGGGCCAGCGTCCAGGGTCCTGTGGGAGCTCGATCCCCGCCCACCTTGTCACCCTGTAAGGGTCGGCACAGGACATGCAGAGGGGGTTAACCTGCGGGTTAACCATCACCGTGCATGACCAGACCGCCCGGTATCCTGGGGCTCAATGCCAAGCTCGCCGATGCAGCGCCTCATGCGCGCGTGACCTTGGCCGCTTTGGTCGAGCTGCTTGCCCGCGATGAGCTGCTGCGCAAGGAGCTCTACGCGGCGGTGCGGCGCAGCGTCGGGTTTCTCTTTTGGTCCCGGCTCATACCGCGCCCCGTACTCGCGCAGGACGCGCCCAGGAACGCGCCAGGGCGCAGCACGGCGAGCGCCCAGCCCAGCGCCCAGCCCAGCGCCCCGGTGGCTGTGGAACGCGCCGCAGAGCGCGCGCCAGGGCCTGTCCCGGTGGCTGCGCCAGCTGCGGCGGGCGGGGGCCTTGGGGCTGGAGTAGCAGCAGCTGCTGTGCCACGGCGCGGCGTCTTTGGGCGGCGGGCTCCAGCGCCCGATGATGGCGGTCTGGCCGCGCTTCACGCTGCCATAGCCGATCGCCTCGGGGGTGCATCGTGACGCTCGCGATCGTGAAGCCCGAGTCCTACCGCATGAGCGAGGATGAGCAGTCAAGATGCCTTCAGCATCTTGCAAGGGGTTATGACCCGAATGCTACTTATAGGGCCTTGTGGGCGCACAGCCCGCCGATTAGCTTCGGCGAGTTCTTAGAGCAATATGCGGACGTGATAGTCGCGGTGACTGCGCCGACGGCGGACCGATGGCGCGTGGCGCTCTCGGAGGAGCTCGCGCAGCGTAAGCGGGAGCTCGACCAGACGGCGCGCGAGCTGCGCGCGGCACTGGCCACGCTCGCCAAGTCGCCGCTTGAGGAAGGCCCGGCGCGGGACGCGCAGCAAGAGCGCCAGTGCGCCGTGGTGTCACACTACGGCAAGGCTTTCCAGATCACTGCGGCCCTGGCGATTGTGACGCGAGAGCTGCGGGCGCTGCGCAAGTCTCAGCTAGAAGACGCTGCGGCGATCGTCAGCATGATTGCGTCTAACGCTGGAGTAGGAAGGGCAGCTCGGTAGCACACGACACCGCGGCTTTCGCTTCTCGACTTTGGCTTCCGCACAAGCTGATTGGGCCGCGGCGTCTCGTGCAAGTGGAACTAGGGCTCTGACGGGCCAGCGCCGAATGGTGAAGCAGCCGGGACGGGCTGCTCGGGCAGCAGCTGCTGCGGCATCGGCGGTAGAGGGGCGGGCCGCTCGGGAAGCGCGGGCGGGGCGGGGCGGCCCAGGCGCGGGCGCTGCGGCTCGGGCTCCGCGGCCGGAGCTGTCTTCTTGGCCGCGCGCTGGGCTGCTCGGGCGGCCTTGGCCGCGGCCTTGTCCTCCCTGGCCTTGGCCTTGGCCTGAGCCTCGGCGTCCGCGGCCTGCGCAGCGGCGAGAGGTCCCGGCAGTCTGTACGCGTAATTTCCCGCTTCATAGCCGAAGACTTCAGGCAGCTCGGAGAAGACAGAGAAGAGCGGCTTACGCTCGCGCTCGCCGTAGACGCCTTCTCTTTCTTCGCCGTTCTCTTCTACTGTCCAGCCGTCGGCGGGGTGGAACGGGGCCTCATTGAGTCCGGCGGCACCGGCGCGGGCGAAGTCCAGCAGGTTTTCGTAGAACGTGGCGGCAGCTCGGTCTGCCCCGGCAAGTTCTACTTCCGTCAAATCCCTGTACCGCAGTCCCCCTTGGCCGTCGGTGCCGGCGAACCTTTTTCGAGCTCGAAAGAGGGCGCGCAGGGCGACAAGGAGCTCGGGCAAAGGCGGCTCGGACTCGGGGCAGGGCAGGACCGAGCCCAGCTGCACTTCGGTCTGGGCGGACTGTGCGTGCTGCGCGGGCGCAACAGGCTGCACCGTGGGCGCGGGGAGCGCCGCGGTAGGGCCTGGGGCAGGGGGCACTTCTCCCGCGCCCTGTAGCGCCTTCTGGATAGCGTGCGTGATGAAGGTCTGGCGGCTCATTGTTGCGCCCGGCACGAGTGCCAGCTTGGCAGCGATGGCTTGGTCTACTTGGTCGGCGAGCTGCTGCTGCAGCCAGAGCGTAACGGACCGCTGATCACTGTGTCGGCTCTTGGTCGTGGTCATGGTTGACTCCTTGTGTATCGTGTACACGTCATGATGGTGCGTGTGTACACGTTGTGTCAAGAGTATAGTGTGTAGACACACAGTGAGCGTGTTCAGTGCCGCGTGTGGGTGTGTAGGACACCTGTTTAGTAATTAAGCGTTCGGCTAGCTCAAACTTTACAGCTTGCCTACACGGGCTGCATGCGGTGCAGCCTCGGACCTGCACACATCGCGCACCATCCCCTGGGAGATGGAAGAGCTAAAGCGCCTACGCGCCGAGCAAGTGCGTCAAGAGCGGGCCATCGTGGCCCAGGCCGCGCGCGCTGCCCAAGAACAGATACAACAGGTCCGCGCCGAGGCTGCGCAGCGCCGCGCTCAGGTTCGCGCGGCTATGCGCTCCGTCGCTGACAGGGGAATTTCGTGAACATCGCGCCTCAGAACTCACTGCCCAGCGACGGGCCGCAGTCGCTACTTGCCCTCGACCCCCCTGGCGCGGTCATGCTCGGGCCGACGTCCGGCATCGAGCTACTTCTCAAGGTCAGCGCCGGCACCACGACGCTGACGCCTCACTTTTGGGCGGCTGGCGCTTGGTTCCCCCTCGGCGACGCCACTTACCCGCCGAAGACCTGCACGGCGACTTTCGCCACCGTCCCCGCTGCGAACGCGCGCTTCGCCCGCGCGTCGGAGGGCCGCTACTGGGCCTTGCTCGCCAGCGGCGGCGGAACTGTGACCATTTGTGACATCTCGGAGGCTGTGTATTAAGATGCCCGACCAATTCATGATCGAAAATGGAATCTTCGCCCAGGGTCTCGTCACCGATCGCGCGTCACTGCTCGCGAACGAGTCGACGCTGGACGGCGCCACGCTCGTGTTCCACGCCAGTGACGGCAAGTGGCACCCCGAGGTCGCCGCGTCCGGCGGCGTCACGGACGTCACCGCCGCTTCCCCGCTCGCGAGTAGCGGCGGCAACACGCCTCAGATCTCGCTGGCGTCTGCGGTACCGGTGAGCAAGGGTGGCACGGGCTCAACCACCGGGAGCGCGGCGGGCCTGAACAACATCCCGGCGGCACAGGTGGTGGGCCAGCTCGCCCTCGCCAACATGCCGCCGCTGGTCGTGACCAAGTACACCACCGCGGGCTCGTACAGCTTTACGGCGAACGCGGCTACGCGCCTGATCGTCTGCGCGATGTGCGGCGGCGGTGGAGCTGGTGCCAGTGGTCGGCAGGGTACCGCGGCGGTGTCTGCGGGCGGTGGTGCAGGTGGTGGCGGTGGCTTCACCATGTTTAACGTCCTGCCGTCAGACCTCACTTTCCCGGTCAACATCACCGTCGGCGCTGGTGGCGTAGGCGGCGCGGCGCAGGCGAGTCCGAACAGCAACGGCAATCCCGGCACCGACTCTGGCGCGTCTTCTTTCGGCTCCTACTTCCGGGCACTCGGTGGTACGCGATCTTCTTTCGGTGGTGAGAACGTCAGCGGCTTTGGCAATCCCGGCGGCGCTGCGATGTTCCAAGGCCTGGCCGGCGGCAACGGCGTCATCAACGCCGCCCCGACCAACGGCTCGACGAGTAGCAGCGGGTTCGCGTGCGGTGGTGGCGGCGGCGGCGGTGGCCCCCAGGCGGCGACGTTCAGCAAGGGCGCTAACGCCGTCGTGCTTACCGTCTTCAACCTCACCCAGTCGCTAGGCGGGCAGACTGCTGGTGCAGCTGGCGCAGACGGCGCTGCGGTGACGTTCTACCCTGCGGGCGGCTCTGGCGGCGGCGGCGGCGCGTCTGGTGACTCCGCGGGCACCGTGGCGGGCGGCCGCGGTGGCAACGGCGGAGCTCCCGGGGGCGGCGGTGGAGGCGGCGGTGGCAGTGTCAACGGCGCTGCCTCTGGCGCCGGCGGCAACGGTGCCGACGGCTGTGTGTGGATCTTCGAATTCTGATCCCTATCCCGCGCTTCTGGCTCTTGAAGCTGGAGGCGCGGGAAGCTCCTATGCCGCTGTGGTCTGCGACGTGACTACCGTAGGAAGCAGCGGGCTTAGCGCGGTGGCGGCGGTATGGTAGTCAGGTTCGACCCAGTGAGCGCTAGCAGCAAGCCGTTTGCCGCTGCAGCGGTCACAACGTCAGTAGATGAGGCCAGGGCGAAAGCGAACGCGACGAGAGCCGATCCGGTAGCGGACTTGAGCACTGTGGCCTTGTCGCCGCTGCCGAGCATGATCTTGGGGGACTCGACGTATGCGCTCTTGGCCGCGGCGACGTGGACGACGTCCGCCGAGACCTTGGCGGCATCGGAGGCAACGATCTGAAGCGCTTTTGCCGCCTGCCCGTTGACCGAGGCCATCACGGCGTAGCGTTCACTCGGATCGTACCCGTCCCACCCGATGAGGCAGGCCGCGCCAGCGGCCGGCACCGTGCTGTAGCCTTCGGGGCGGCGCAGCGTACATACCAAACTGTCGCCGAGGCGTGAATCGTCTGGGCGCACCGTGACCTTGCCGGAGTCCTTGAAGACGATCGACCCGTCCGGCTGCACCGTCGCGCTCTCCCCTCGGCGAAAAGGACGGTCCCGCCATACAAGGCGCGATAATCGATCTCCGTTGAGGTCGCGAGGATCGAATGAACGATCTTTTCAAGGGAGCTCAGCCAGCCGTCGGGAATCTGGCTCACTAGGCTAGGTCTCCCATCGGCTCTGTAACAACCGTAGGGTCAGCGCAGGGTCCCGAGGGTGCAGAGTGACCGGGGAGCCAGAGCATACCGCCCGAGCAATAGCTTATTCCGCTGCTGCTGCTCCGCGGCTCCACGTCGGTCTGCTGCTGCGGGCATGACGAGAAGAACATGCACAGGGCGAGGAAGGGAAATGCGAAGCGCTTCATAGTAGGACTCCTTTGGACGTGGCCAGCTCTCCGCAGTGATGGTGCCGGGACGTTCGCCAAGGTCCTTTGAGGTCCGCGGACCTTCGGCCACCTACCATCCCCACACATGCAGGAAACAACGACCGAGACAAACCCCGAAACCACAACCGAGCCGGCCAAGGCCGCGGCCCCCAGCCGGACAGGCTCAAAATCCTTAAAGCGCGACGCCAAGAAGCTGAAGCAGAAGAGCGCCAAGCCGAGCAAGAGCCAGCGCGGGCGTGTGCGCCAGTGAGCGCCGCCCAGGCCCAGCCCGCCAGCGGCGGCAGCGCCGTGAATGGCGAATATGCTTCGCTGCTTAACCTCGGCGGCATCAGTGAGGCCAAGATCCGGCAAGTGCTGCGCTGTAATGCGTCGCTGCGCCAGGCTATGAGGGCAGCGCTGCGCGAGCTCCCCGGCGTCCGCGACGCCGAGCAAGACGCCGAGCTCACCGTGGCGGCCCAGATCGCCCGCGGCGATCTCGGGAACACGCCCAGCGCCGAGGGTCTTTACGCTGGGCTCTGCGACGCTGCCAAGGCGCGCGTCGTCCGCGGCGCGGACCTGCCGAGCTCGATCAAGAGCTGGGCGCAGCTCTCCCGGCGCGCGGCGGAGCACAAGACGGAGCTCCTGATCTCGACGCTCATCCACGCCGAGCACAACGCGGAAGTGGCCGCGCAGCAGCCCGAGCAGCTGGAGCAGACCGAGCTCCACTTCAAGCGCCTGTCTGAGCGCGGCAAGCTGGCCGTCGTCGGGAAGGCTACCAGCTTCGGCGCTGCCTCCGTGGGCTGGCCCGAGATTCTGAGATATGCCGCCGCCCGCGCCGAGGTCGCAGAGCTCGCCGCGCTCGTCGAGCGCCAGTACGCCAAGGAGACCAAGAACGCCGCGCCCGCGGCCCCGGCTGCCCCGGCTGCCCCGGCTGCACCTCCACCCATTGTCACCCCGTACACCACCAAACCCGACGCCCACCGACGGCGTTCCCCCAATCACCGGAAGCGGCGCGTCGTCGCCGAGAAAGCGTAGAGCCCATGTCCGAAAAGTATATGTCCGCAGCCGAGTATGCCGCCCAGCGCGAGCAGGAGAGCCGCCCGCGGCGCGTCGCCGAGCTGAGCGAGCTTGAGAAGGCCGCCATCGGCCCGGCCGGGATTCGCGCGATGCAGGACAGCGAGAATGCCCAGGACGCGATTGCCGCCAAGCACAAGGCCGCCGCCGATGCCGCGGCCAAGGAGCGGGCCGTGGTGAAGCGGCTGCCCGCCTGGATTGAGCCCAAGGCCCTCGGCTGGGATCATAAGGGCCAGCGGTGCGAGATTGAGAGCGACAACCCGCCCCTGCCCATGCAGGATGGGCGAGTTTTGCTGAGGCTCACGCGCCGTCGGCCGCGCCAGACTCCCGGCACCATGGGCAACGTCCCGGTGGCCCTTTCCAAGCTGGGAGCCGATGCGCAGTCCCTTGAGCCCGCCGAGGGTCGATGGCTTGCCGCCGGTGGCTTGATCCGAGTCCCGAGCAACAAGTCCGTGGTCGTCTGGGCTCTGCACCGCCCCCTCGGCGTGTCGGTGGCCTCGGAGGACCTGTCCAAGGGCTTCACCCTGGACTCGCCGCGATCGTATGCCGCCGGCTACGAGGGCGAGGTCACGGTCCATTTCACCAATGGGCCAGAGCGCGTCTTGCAGCTCGGACCGGGCAACTTCATCGCCGTAGCCGAGCTCGTCGACGCATGACCAGCCCTTTCGATATCTGTAGGCAGCTCGACGGCATCGCCGCACGCGACGGCAGCGCCCCTGTGATCCTGGCGTGCCGGCGCGCCGCGCAGACACTGCGCGCGGGGCGCGAGGGTGCCCAGCACGCCGTGCTGGCCGAGCTGCAAGCGCTCACCGTGACAGAGAGCGCCCGGCCCGCGGTGCAGAGTATCCTGCGCTGGGCCTCGGGCCAGACCACTTACCAAAACCGCGCCTTGACCGTCCCCAATTACTAAGGAGTCCTATTTCATGCCCGCGACCCTGACCCCCTCTGCGAACCCTGTGTTTCCGGCGAGTCTCACCGCGCCGCTCAACGGTGAAGCGCTCGACGCTACCCAAGAAGCAGTGCTCGATCAGGCGCTGCTCGACGGCGTAGCCGCGGCCCGCAATGCGGGTTACGGCAGCGTCGGCAGCCGTCGCGCTTCTTGCTCCGACAACGCTACGATCATCGTGAGAGCGCCCGGCGCAGTCGTACTGAAAAACGGCTCGGGAGTCTGGCGAGTCGAGCAGCGACTGACCGACTTTGGCGCTTATACTCCGGCGGCGATCGTCGCATCGACGGGGTACTACATTTACTTACAGGATGACGGCGCGGGCGCTTTGGAGGTCATCCACAGTACCAACCCGCCCGACGCTGCCCTGGCCTATGAAAACGGCGCGCAGACGCGCGCTTTTGTCTGCTACTTCTCGACGGATGCCGCCGGGGATATCCTGAACTTCGAGACTACCGGACTATCTACGGTCATTCAGTCGCGGCCCGCCCTCGGCGGCGGCGTATCGGGCAATCTCATGCTCGACCAGGGCGCGGCGACGGTGAACACGGTCGTAAACTTCACTGTCGCAGTGCCGCCACAGGCGCGCACCGTACAGCTCGACTGCTATATGCAGACCAGCGACATGACGCAGCAGTTGTCGGTCGTTTACGACGGCTTAGCGACGCGCAGCGGGCTTTTCTTGAACGCCGTGACCACGCGCCCCGTGAGCGGCTTCATGCCGCTCTGCCCGCAGACCGGGGCGACCTTCAACTACCTGAA
>ERZ650304.804-NODE-804-length-13808-cov-5.682906_pt1 | contig 13808 bp, 20 predicted proteins | sample MGYA00376240_ERZ650304 | MGnify/ENA primary metagenome ERZ650304 (study PRJEB26733, sample SAMN07839271) | wastewater metagenome | biome: small river; feature: stream; material: water | place: USA: North Carolina | collected 2016-03-01 ...
GTGCTCTTCCGATCTCATTGATGCCGGCAAGACTACGACTTCAGAGCGTGTACTCTTCTACACTGGTATGAGTCACAAGATCGGTGAGGTACACGAAGGTGAGACCACTACCGACTGGATGGAGCAGGAGCGAGAGCGTGGTATCACCATTACTGCTGCTGCAGTTTCATGTTCATGGATCCCAACATACGCTGGTACTGACAAAAACAAGCGTTTTCGCTTTAACATTATCGACACTCCAGGTCACATCGACTTTACCGTTGAGGTGAAGCGGTCACTTCGCGTGCTCGATGGTGCGGTGGTGGTGTTTGACGGTGTCGCAGGCGTAGAGCCGCAATCTGAAACTAACTGGCGCTATGCGGACGAGGCAAGTGTTCCCCGTATCTGTTTTGTAAACAAACTCGATCGTACTGGTGCTTCTTTTGAGCACTCATACAAGACGATCCTCGACCGTCTTTCCAAGAAAGCCGTTCGCGCCCAACTCCCAATCGGTCTTGAAGAAAACCACGAAGGTGTCGTTGATCTCCTCACGATGAAGGCCTATTACTTCGAAGGTGACATGGGTAATAAGGTTGTTGAAAAAGATATTCCTGAAAACATGAAGGCTGACGCGGAGAAATACCGTGCAGAGCTCATCGAGCGCATCGTTGAAAACGACGAAGCGATGATGAATGCATACCTCGAAGGTACCGTACCTGCACTCGAAGATCTTAAAAAGATGCTTCGAAAAGCGGTGATTGCGAATGAAATCTTCCCGGTGTTTGCTGGTTCTGCCCTTAAAAACAAAGGTGTACAGCTCGTGCTTGATGCTGTAGTTGACTACCTTCCTGCGCCAACCGATATCAAACCTGCTCGTGCAACTGATCCTGATACCGAAGAAGAGATCGAGTGCCGTGCTGACGACAAGGCTCCATTTGCTGCGCTTGCCTTCAAGAGCATGAGTGATCCATTCGTTGGACAGCTTGTCTTCTTCCGTGTGTACTCAGGTACGCTTGAGGCTGGGTCATACATCTATAACCCTCGTACTGGCAACAAAGAGCGTATGAGTCGTATTGTTCGTATGCAGGCTGATCAGCGTGAAGAAGTAAAGAAAGTCTTTGCTGGTGAAATCGCCGCTGCAGTTGGTCTCAAGGATACTAATACTTCAGATACCCTCTGTGACGAAGCACACCCACTCCTCCTTGACCGTATCAAATTCCCAGAGCCAGTTATTAACCTCCGCATCGAGCCAAAGACCAAGGCTGACCAGGAGAAAATGGGTCTTGCCCTCAACCGTCTCGCACAGGAAGATCCAACTTTGAAGGTATCAACCGATCCAGAAACAGAAGAAACATTGATCGCTGGTATGGGTGAGCTCCATCTTGAAATCATCGTTGATCGTATGAAGCGTGAGTTCAACGTTGAGGCAAATGTTGGTAAGCCACAAGTTGCGTACCGTGAGACTATTACTACTGAAGCGCAGGCTGAAGGAAAATACATCAAACAGTCTGGTGGTAAGGGTAACTATGGTCACGTGAAGATCAAGATCAAGCCAATGGATATGTCGGTTGATAAGGATAATCTTCCAAAGAATGTGAAGCGTGATGGATTCTTTGAATTCATCAATAACATTAAAGGAGGTGCGATTCCAGGCGAATACATTGCACCGATTGAAAAAGGTATCCGTGAAGGACTTGATCGTGGTGTTGTTGCTGGCTTTAAGATGGAAAATGTATCAGTTGATCTCTATGATGGTAGCTTCCATGAAGTTGACTCAAATGAAATGGCCTTCAAAATCGCTGCTTCAATGGCATTGCAGGAAGCTGCAAAGGCTGCAAAGCCGGTGATTCTTGAGCCGATGATGAAAGTCGAAGTTGTAACCCCTGACAAGTTCTTGGGTGACGTGACTGGCTCACTCTCATCACGCCGTGGTCTCATTGAAGGGATGGAAACTCGCGGACTCAACCAGGTAGTGAACGCCGTGGTGCCACTTTCGGAAATGTTTGGCTACATGACCAACCTCCGTTCAATGACCGAAGGACGAGCTGGATTCACCATGGAATTCCTTCGCTACGATATCGTGCCGCAGAACGTTGCAGATACGATTATCAAAGCTCGCACTGCATAAATAGATCTCATTCAAAACCACCCATGCTATATGGGTGGTTTTGTTTTGACAAAATAGGGAATAGTGGTAATGTGTAGAAAAAATATACAACAATGGAAAAAGTACATGAACAATGGATGCTCAATTTATTGGCACAGATAACTTCTGGATACAAAGTTATTGATAGTGGATATGTTGCTCAAATCATCAGTTATCACGGTCAAATTAGACTTACACAACTGGAATTTGAAAAGAAAGAATTGATCACCATAGCTACCCACCTCAGAGGGAAGTATCTTCACATTATGCTTATTGTGGGTTCGATCAAGGAGATCCAAGAGGATTACAAAAACATAGAACCGGTTGCTGTATTTACTGTTAAGCATAATACTCCAGAAAAGCTCGCATTACATCCTTCACGTCTTGATCGTATTTTATTTGGAAAACTATCAAAAAGAATGTTTGAAGTTTTTATCAAAGTACAAAAGGTGTTGTTTGATCCAATTAATTAAGTAAAAGACCAAAAGCTTCGCTATACGCGGGGCTTTTTTATTTGACATACCCCGTATTCGGGGCTATCATGAATCGCTACGCATATTTTTGCGTTGTTTTTGTTTGTTTATTAGAGAAAATTAGTTAATTAAAGTTTATGGCTGCAGAAGCATTTAACCGTTCAAAGCCACACGTAAACGTAGGTACTATCGGTCACGTTGACCATGGTAAGACTACGCTTACCGCGGCAATCCTTCATGTCTTGAACATGAACGGAAACCAAGTAAAGCTCAAGGGTATCGGCGAAATCGACGGTGCACCTGAAGAAAAAGCACGTGGTATTACGATCAACATTTCGCACAATGAGTACGAAACAGCGACTCGTCACTACGCGCACATTGATGCCCCAGGTCACGCTGACTACATCAAGAACATGATTACCGGTGCTGCCCAGATGGACGGTGCAATCATTGTGGTTGCAGCGACTGATGGTGCGATGCCTCAGACTCGTGAGCATATCCTCCTTGCAAAGCAGGTTGGTGTGCCAAAGATCATTGTGTTCCTCAACAAGTGCGACATGGTGGATGATCCAGATATGATCGAACTCGTTGAAGAAGAAATCCGTGAAATCCTTGAGAAGCAAGGCTTTGACCGTGACTGCCCGGTTATCCGTGGTTCAGGTCTTAAGGGTCTTGAAGCTACTTCAATGGAAGATCCATGGGCACAGAAGGTGCTTGAGCTCACAAACGCGCTCGACACCTATATCCCAGTTCCTGTTCGTGATCTCGACAAGCCATTCCTCATGCCAATCGAAGACATCTTCACAATTGAAGGTCGCGGTACTGTGGTAACTGGTCGTATCGAACGTGGTCAGGTGAAAGTTGGTGAAGAAGTAGAAATCGTTGGTATTAAAGACACCATGAAGACTACCGTTACTGGTATCGAAATGTTCAACAAACAGCTCGATAGTGGTATGGCCGGCGACAACGCAGGTATTCTCCTCCGCGGTGTTAAAAAGGATGACCTTACTCGTGGTCAGGTGCTCGCAAAGACTGGCTCAGTAACTCCTCACACCGAATTCGAAGCTGAAATCTACGTGCTCAAGAAAGAAGAAGGTGGTCGTCACACCCCATTCATCAACGGTTACAAGCCTCAGTTCTACGTTCGTACAACTGACGTTACCGGTGATGTTGCACTTCCTACAGGAACAGAAATGGTTATGCCTGGCGACACAGTGAAAATCACCGTGAAGCTCGTTGTACCAGTTGCTCTTGAAGACCAGATGCGTTTCGCTATCCGTGAAGGTGGCAAGACCGTTGGTGCAGGAGTTGTTACCAAAGTTATCAAATAATCTCATGGTGTTGGACACCGGGTCTCCGAGATGAAAACATTCGAACTCATCACCTAGATCACGATCCGCACCGAGCACCTTACAACTATGGCAACAAAAACAACCAAGAAAGACGACGTACAATCAATGCTTCGCATTCGAGTACGCGCTTACGAAAACAAGATCTTGGACGCGAGTGTGAAGCAGATCATCGACACCGCCATCAGACATGATGCCGCTGTCCGTGGTCCAATCCCACTTCCAACTGAGATCAAGAAATACACCGTCAACCGTTCACCGTTCATCTACAAGAACTCACGTGAACAGTTTGAGATGAGAGTGCACAAGCGCCTCATCGACATCGAGAATCCATCACCAAAGGTTATCGAGGCCCTCACGAACCTCTCAATGCCATCTGGTGTCGATATCGACGTTAAGATGATGTAAATCACATACAGAAAAAGCCCCCGATCGGGGGCTTTTTCTGTATGTGATTTACTAAGATGATGAAATTATCTCGTTATTATTTTTTAATTTGAATGTACCAAAATCTTCTTTGTCTGTTTGCATTTCTGCTTTTTCTCCATCTACTTCGATTTCAATAACACCCTTGTCAAAATCTATTCCTTTTTCTTGCATCCATGCTTGAAGCTCAGCATTATCCACTGGCATATTAAGATATTTAGAAACTTCTTCTGAAGTTATCTGCGCGATCTTTTCACTATTATTACTTGGAAAATTCTCAAAACCCATATATTTATCTACAATTATTTAATATGCCGTAAGTATATTCTCTGTTATATCTTTGTAAATGAGACCTCACTTGCACATTTTCCAAACCCGTGTATAATCTCGGGACATTTAAATAATCCTTTAAATGGTCCAATACCCGTTAACTCCAGCCTCATTTAGCAGTAGGCGGACAGGGCAAGAACATCTATGAAATTTATCCTCGGAAGAAAAGTGCATATGACCCAACTCTTTGACGAGAGCGGTCGCGTGACGCCTGTTACTATTGTAGAGGCGACACCAAATACGATTACTCAGATCAAGACTATGGCTACTGACGGCTACAAGGCGGTACAGGTTGGCTTCGGTACACAAAAGGAATCTCGCGTGACCAAGGCTGAACTCGGCGCAGCAGGCGGCGTAGCATACCAGGAAATCCGTGAGTTCAAGCTCACTGATGACTCTACACCAGCTGTTGGCGAAGTGGTGACTGTTGGCTCATTTGCTGCAGGCGACGAAGTCATTGTGTCAGGTACCTCAAAGTCAAAAGGCTTCCAGGGTGTGGTCAAACGTCATGGCTTCCACGGTGGTCCTCGTTCACACGGTCAGAAACACTCTGAGCGTGAAGCAGGTTCAATCGGTGGTGGTCCAGGACGTGCCGGTGGCCGCGTGGTCAAAGGTATGCGCATGGCGGGACGCACTGGTGGTGACACAGTCACTACTCGCGGTCTCAAAGTCGTTGCAGTAGACGAAGTGGAGAACAAGATCTATATTAGTGGCGCAGTTCCAGGTCGACGCGGCACCCTTATTAGCATCGTTGGCTAAGAATATTTTTATGACTACAAAAACTCCTACAACAAAAAAGGTTTCAAAGAAAGCAGTTGCAGCGGCTGTATCACTTGATGCAATCGTGTACTCACAAAAGGGAACCAAGGCGTCTACGATCACCCTTCCAGAAAAGATCTTTGGTCTCGCATGGAATGCTGACCTCGTGCACCAGGTTGCTGTCTCAATGATGGCCAACAAGCGTGCAGGTACTGCGCACACTAAGGACCGATCTGAAGTTTCTGGTGGTGGTAAAAAGCCATGGAAGCAAAAGGGAACTGGTCGCGCTCGTCACGGTTCATCTCGTAGCCCAATCTGGGTTGGTGGAGGTGTTACCTTTGGACCACGTTCTGATAAGGACTACTCAAAGAAGATCAACAAGAAGCAGCGCGCAAAGGCACTCTTTACTGTTCTCTCAAAGAAATTTGCTGACGGTGAAATGCTCTTTGTTGACTCACTTGCACTTCCTGAAATCAAGACCAAGGGTGCTGCAGCAGTTGTTGCAAACCTTGCAAAGATCGATGGCTTCGCAAAGATGACTACCAAGAAAGCTACTGGTACACTCGTGATCGTTCCTGAGACTGACGATGCTACCGCAAAGAGCTTTAACAATATTCCAGGTGTGACGGTATCAATGCTTGATGGGTTGAACACGCTCTCAGCAGCAACATTCAAACATCTCGTGATTGTAAGTCCTGAGGCAATCATTGCGTCACTTGAGCAGAAAATGAAATAAATCATATGGCTACCAACACTTCAAAAACTAATACTGCAAAACAAGCTGACCTCACCGTTCTTCGCAATCCTCGCATCACCGAAAAGGCTGCTGACGCAAGTGTGCACAATGTGTATCTCTTTGATGTCACGCCAGGTGCTACCAAGAACGAGATCGCAAAGGCATTTGAACTCACCTACAAGGTACGTCCACTCAAGGTAAACACCGTCAACGTTATCGCTCCTGCACTCTTTCGTCGAGGACGTTTGGGCTTCGGCAAGAAGACCAAGAAGGCGTACGTATACCTTCCAAAGGGTACTACTATCCAAGTAATGTAAATCTATGAAGACCTACAAACCGACAACCAAATCAAACCGAAACACGATTACGATTGACTATCGCAAGCTCCTTTCTGGTGACAAGCCTACCAAATCTCTCACTAAGGGTCAGAAGCGTTCAGTCGGCCGCAACAACATGGGTCGCATTACAACTGCGCACAAAGGTGGTGGTAACAAGCGTCTCTACCGTGATGTGGACTTTTTCTATGACAAGAAAGACATCAAAGCGACTATTTCAACGATCGAATACGATCCAAACCGTTCAGGCTTCGTGGGTGTTGCAGTCTATGCTGATGGTGAAAAGCGCTATGTGCTCGTGCCAAAGTCAGTGAAGGTTGGCCACTCATTCATCGTGTCTGAGAACGCACCGATCGAAACTGGTAACCGTCTCCCGCTCAAGAACATTCCTGCAGGTACGTACATCTACAACATCGAGCTCAAGCTCGGTAGTGGTGCAAAGATTGTTCGTTCAGCTGGAAGCTTTGCACAGGTCATCGCGCAAAACGATGGTTATGCACAGATCAAGCTTCCTTCAACCGAGATCCGCAAGGTGATCGATACTGCATGGGCTTCGATCGGTGAAGTGTCAAACGAAGAGAACAAGCTCGTGAAATACGGTAAGGCTGGTCGCTCACGTTGGAAAGGTATTCGTCCTACCGTCCGAGGTACTGCGATGAACCCTGTGGACCACCCACACGGTGGTGGTGAAGGTGTGCAGGGTATTGGTCTCCGACGTGGTCCAAAGACCCGTCACGGTAAGCAGGCATACGGTGTGCGCACTCGTACGCCAAAGAAATACTCAAACCACCTTGTTGTCACCCGACGCAAGACCGGCAAGAGATAATCTCCTCACTTTTTTACTCTACAAAAATCGCTCAGATGAGCGGTTTTTGTTTGTATGAGAGGGAGGTATATACTATTGACAAAACAAAAAATAAATGTAATGTAAAAGAAAAACAATCTATGAAAAAGTCATTGTTCTTTATATCTTTTTTTGTATGTACTACTAGTACCCATTCGCAAATAGTCATTCGAGTAAGTGGAGGAATAAATCTTAGACAAGACTCTGCTCGTGGTGTCGTAACAGGAAGCATTGGGTATCGGTGGGGTGAATATCTCACCCACTTGGCTTCTATTGATCAACGGTTTGGTATTGATGGGGGTTTTCCATCATATTCAGGTTTTCAGTATCTGATAGGGTGGTCTGATAACGATAATACTGAATTGTTCACTGGTCCTGCTGTTGGTTTATATTACAAAGCAATCGGTACAACTCATGAGAATTATATGACCTATGGATATGGTTGGTATCATCATATGAAAAAACAATGGAGTGTTGAGCTCTATATGCTTGACCATCGCAAAATGAAACGACAACTCCAATTTTCTTTTGTATGGCACCTGCCATATGGAACGAAAGATAGAGTGTACAAACAGTTAGTAACATGCCCCCGTCTTTTATAAAGGCGGGATTTTTGTTTGCTATACTTTCTCTATGCAACCAAAACTCTCAGAAAAAAAGCGCTTTTCAATCATTGCTCGAGCACAAAGTTTCAAACATGCGATACGGGGGATTAGTGTCATATTTAAAACGCAGCACAATGCATGGGTGCATGGACTTGCGACAGTCGTTGCAATCGGGCTTGGCTTTTACCTCAATATCAATGAGGCCGAGTGGGGATTGCTCATTCTTGCTATTACCAGTGTACTCGTCGCTGAGGGCTTCAATACGGCGATTGAGATTGATATTGACCTCACGAGTCCAGACTTCCATCCTTATGCCCGTGACACCAAGGATGTGGCCGCTGGAGCGGTACTACTGACGGTGATCGGAGCTGTTGCAGTGGGATTGGTCATTTTTCTCCCAAAAATCCTTATTTTACTTGGCAAATAATCATTCCTTTCGGAAATAGGGAGTAAAAAATGAACGCATATTTGCCTGCTGGCAAATTGCTGTACTCGGCCCAGTCGGCCTGTGTAAGTCATTTTTTACTCCCTATTTCCGAATCGTCATTATCTTATTTGACATTGCGCTGTAATTTGCTAAGATACTCGGAGCTCAAAACGGGCATTTTTTATTCTAGTTATGACTCGATCACTCTCTAAAGGTCCATACGTTGACCCAAAACTCCTCAAGAAAATTGAAGGAAAACAGCCTCTCTCAGCAGGGGTTATCAAGACATGGTCACGTGACAGCCAAATCGCACCAGAAATGGTTGGATTTACCTTTGGAGTGCACAACGGCAAGCAGCACATCGAAGTGCTCGTTACCGAGGACATGGTAGGTCATCGATTGGGTGAATTCTCTCCAACTCGTAAATTCACTCGCCATGGTGGTAAGATGCAAAAGGACATCGACCAGAAGAAAAAAGAAGCCGAAATTTCTGCAGCAAAAGCAGCAAAGTCTACTAGTGACACCAAAAAGAAATAATATCTTAAGCCTCATTTTATGAAAGCATCACTTACCAACTATCGTCAGAGTCCTCGTAAAGTTCGCCTCATCGCAGGTGCAGTAAAGGGCAAGTCACTCCAGGCTGCTGATACAGCGCTTTCATTCATGGCAAAGCGTGGTGCGGAGCCAATGCAAAAACTCATTCAGAGTGCAGCTGCAAACGCTGTTGTGCTCGGTGCTGATGCGTCAAAGCTTGTGGTCAAGAATGTCGAAGTAAACAAGGGAATCGTGCTCAAGCGTATGATGCCTCGTGCTATGGGTCGTGGAGCTCCAATCAACAAGCGTACGAGTCATGTGACGGTCACCCTTGCTGAAGCAGCACCAAAGGCCGCAAAGAAGCCAGTTAGTAAAAAAGTATCAAAATAATGTATGTCTAAAGTAGTCCATCCATACGCACATCGCCTCGTAACCCTCCGTGATTGGAAATCACGCTGGTTTGCTACTGACAATGCATTTGTCGACAACCTCAAGGTTGATGTAACCGTACGTGAATACCTCGAAAAGCGTCTCCGTGGATACTATGTATCAAGTGTTGAGATCGAGCGCAGCCAGAAGGCTGTTCGCATCATCATCCGTACCTCACGTCCAGGTATGATCATTGGTCGCAGTGGTGAAGGTATCACGAAGCTCAAGACTGATCTCATGAAGCAGCTCAAGCGTGCAAAGCTTGCGGTAAACGATGATATCAAGCTCGAAATCGTTGAAGTTGCAAATCCAGAAGCTGACGCAAAGATTGTTGCGTTCATGATTGCTGAAGGTCTCGAAAAGCGTATGCCATACCGTCGTATCATGAAGCAGCTCGTCGAAAAGGTTATGACTGTTCGTGGTATCCAAGGTGCAAAATTCTATGTTGGTGGCCGTCTCGGTGGTGCTGAAATCTCTCGTTCAGAAGTGATCAAGCGTGGTTCAATCCCGCTTCAGACTATCCGTGCTGACATCGACTATGCTCGTGAGCGTGCACACATGCCATACGGTGATATCGGTATCAAGGTATGGATCTACAAGGGTCAGGTCTTTAATAAGGACGCAAAGAAATAGGCTTATGTTATTCCCAAAGAAAGTAAAATTCAGAAAGTGGCAGAAGAAGCGTACCGACATGAGTGACCGTGTTGAGACTCGTGGTACCCAAGTATCATTCGGCTCATACGGTCTCAAGGTTGAAAGCCTTGGTCGTCTCACTTCAAATCAGCTCGAAGCAGCTCGTAAAGCAGCATCACGTCACCTCACCAAGGTTGGCCGCATGTGGATCCGTGTGTTTCCTGATCGTCCATTTACCGAGAAAGCTGCAGAGCAGCCGATGGGTAAGGGTAAGGGTGAGCTCCAGGGCTACACGATCGAAGTATTGCCAGGCCGCATTCTCTTTGAAGTAGATGGTGTTGATGCTGCTGTTGCGCGCGAAGCACTTCGCAAGGCTGGTACCAAGCTCCCAGTAAAGACCCGCTTTGTTGAACGAGTATAATCCTATGAAAAAGACTACCTACACAACCAAAACTCCTGCTGAGCTCGCGACCGAGATCGCAACTCTTCGTGCATCACTTCACGCGATGACCGTCAAAGGCGTATCAGGCAAGATCGGCAAGGCATACAGCGAGACTCGCAAGAACATCGCTCGTGCACTCACTGCGCAAAACGCAGCCCGCTCGACAAATGCGTAAAAATAAGTACTATAAGAAACCTACAACTATTATGACAACCGAAACAACCAACAGCAAAATACTCAAAGGCGTCGTCACTTCCAACAAAATGGAAAAGACTGCGGTTGTTTCGGTTACCCGATTCGTGAAGCACCCAAAATACAAGAAGTTCTTGAAAATCACCAAGAAGTTCAAGGCTCATGATGAGGACAATGCTGCGGTCGTCGGCGCTAGTGTGTCTATTAAGGAAGTGCGTCCATTGTCAAAAGACAAGCGCTTTACCATCGTAAAATAATACTATGTTGCAACCAGGATCAATCGTTAAAATCACAGACAATGCCGGCGGTAAAATCGGTAAAGTCTTCAAAGTGCTCGGCGGTTCACGCAAGCGCTATGCAGCTATCGGTGACACTGTAGTGCTCTCAGTGCAGGTTGCAGAACCTCGTAAGGCTATCAAGAAAAAAGATGTTTGCTATGCAGTAGTAGTACGCCAGACCAAGGCATTTCGCCGCAAGGATGGTTCATACATTCGCTTTGATGACAATGCAGTCGTAATCCTTGAAAAAGGTAAGAAAGAGCCAAAGGCTGGTCGTATATTCGGTCCAATCCCTCGTGAAATCGGTGAGCTTGGCTATCAGAAGATCACCTCACTTGCCCCTGAAGTAATTTAAATACATATATGAAACTCAAAAAAGGAGACAACGTAATAGTGATCGCTGGTAAACACAAAGGTGAGAAGGGTGCGCTTGTAAAAGTGCTTCGTGAAAAAGAGCGTGTGATCATCGGCGGTGTAGGCAAGGTCAAGCACCATGTCAAAGCTCGCAACAAGAGCGAAAAAGGCTCAATCGTCGAAGTCGAGGCATCAATTCATGCATCAAATGTGAAGCTTGCTGATGAAAAGAAAACTAAGAAAGGAGTAAAATAATATGGAACTCACGAAGAAAAAACAAGAAGAAACCGTAGCTGCACTCAAGGGATTTGTCTACAAGAGCAAGCTCGCTGCACCTCGTCTCCAGAAGATCGTGATCGCGTCTGGTACTGGTACTCGCATGAAGAAAGATCGTGAGACCAGCAACATGGTGGCTGATCGTCTCGCTCGTATCACTGGTCAGCGTCCGACTGTTCGTGCCGCAAAGCAGTCAGTTGCAAGCTTCAAAATCCGTGAAGGAGATCCAGTAGGTGTTGCAGTGACCCTCCGTGGTGCTCGCATGCAGCATTTCATCGACAAGCTCATTCATGTTGCACTTCCTCGTACCAAGGACTTCCGTGGTATTGACAAAAAGGCGGTGGATGCTATTGGTAACATGACGATTGGTATCAAGGAGCACACGATCTTCCCAGAAACATCTGACGAAGATCTCCGTGATGTCTTTGGTCTTGCAATCACTATCGTGACGACTGCAAAGACCAAGGCAGAAGCAACTGCATTCTTTGAACATCTCGGCATCCCGTTCAAGAAATAATTTTTTACACAACAAACATCCGCTCAGTGAGCGGATGTTTGCATTTTAGGGTGGAGGAGTACAATTGATATATGAAGAAAATATTTCTTGGAGGTGGATGTTTTTGGTGTACGGAGGCAGTCTTTCGCAATCTGCGCGGAGTCGCTGAGGTCGTGCCTGGCTATATGGGTGGCACCGTGTCCAATCCAACTTACGAGGCTGTCTGTACAGGTACCACAGGTCACGCTGAAGTTATTGAAGTACTCTATGACGAAACGGTGATACCTCTCGGTATGATACTTGATGCATTCTTTGCAACGCATGACCCGACAACACTTAATAGGCAGGGAAATGATGTAGGTACGCAGTACCGGTCAGTAATCTTTTATACCGACGAGGAAATGCGAATAGAAGCGCATCTCGCGGTCCAGCGAGCGCAAGAACATCTTGGTGAAGGTAAGGTTGTTGTTACACAGGTTGCTGAAGCGGTGATATTTTATCCTGCAGAAGACTATCATCAGAACTACTATGAAAATCACCGTGATGCACCATACTGCCAACTTGTCATTGATCCAAAGATAGAAAAGGTGCAAAAGTATTTGGAGAAGTAGTGTCTTGATGGAGTCGTAAGTTCTTTCTGTTATACTTATCACTATATGAGTGCTCCCTACGATCCAGAAAAGATCACGTATTTTGCTGAGACGGATTTTCGCAATCAACGCACACGCTTTGGCATCAAGAGTCGCGATCGTACTCGTCACATGTATGTGATCGGTAAATCCGGTGTCGGTAAATCGACGATGCTTGAGAACATGGCGATCCAGGACATTCAAAACGGTGAAGGTCTCGCAGTGCTTGATCCGCACGGCTCATTTGCTGAGAAAATGCTCGACTATGTACCTGATCATCGCATCAAGGATGTGATTTACTTCGCGCCGTTTGATACTGACAATCCGATGTCATTTAATGTCCTCGAAGATGTCGGTCATGATCGTCGCCATTTCGTAGCATCCGGTCTCATGTCGACCTTCAAGAAGATTTGGGTGGATGCATGGAGTGCTCGTATGGAGTACATTCTCAACAACATCTTGCTTGCGCTCCTTGAGTACCCAGGTGCAACACTGCTGGGTGTGAACCGTATGCTTGCGGACAAGCCATTTCGTGATAAGGTGGTTGCAAACGTGACTGATCCAGGTGTAAAAGCATTCTGGGTGGATGAGTTTGCCAAGTACGGTGAGCGCTACATGCAAGAAGCAGGTGCTGCGATTCAAAACAAGATCGGTCAGTTCACGGCAAACCCACTCATCCGAAATATCATCGGTCAGCCAAAGTCGAGCTTTGATGTGCGTCAGGTGATGGACGAGCAAAAGATTCTCATTATCAACCTTTCAAAAGGTCGCGTCGGTGAACAAAACACGAGTCTCCTCGGTAGTATGCTCATCACCAAGATTTATCTCGGTGCGATGAGTCGTGCTGATGTGTCATCAACACGCATGGGCGGACTACCCAACTTCTATTTCTATGTCGACGAGTTCCAGTCATTTGCCAACAAATCTTTTGCCGATATATTGTCAGAAGCGCGTAAATATAAACTGGCGCTTACTGTCGCGCATCAATATGTAGAACAAATGGAGGAGGAGGTGCGCGATGCTGTGCTTGGTAATGTGGGTACTACAATCGCCTTCCGCGTCGGCCCGCTTGATGCCGAGCTCCTTGAGAAAATTTTCTCGCCGAAATTTATGTTGGAGGATTTAGTCAATCTCGG
>ERZ650304.805-NODE-805-length-13796-cov-20.646314_pt1 | contig 13796 bp, 14 predicted proteins | sample MGYA00376240_ERZ650304 | MGnify/ENA primary metagenome ERZ650304 (study PRJEB26733, sample SAMN07839271) | wastewater metagenome | biome: small river; feature: stream; material: water | place: USA: North Carolina | collected 2016-03-01 ...
ACCTTCGTGGTGCCCATGATCGGGCGATCCGTCCTGAACTGCGACCCTTCGGGCTTCTCAGGCATCGTGCCGAGCCCCGCCATGTTCGCGTCCGTGACCGGGTTCCACTCCATGTCGCTGACGTTGAAAATCTCGGTGAACTGCCGAGGGATCTCTTTGCCGGTTTCGAGATAGACGTTGCGCAGTCCCGGCACGAGCAACGAGCTAGAAAATCCGCGTGTAACTGGGGGCATGGGGTACTCCTCCTTGTTCTCAGTGAACTGCTGGGACTACGAAACCTGGGCCTACGTTTGCTGCGCGAGCGTGTCGGCCAAGAACACACACAGGACACGAGCGCGTACTTTGGCGTTGTCGATGTCGGACTTGTTCGCGCCGACGATCATGACGCACGTGTTGGTCGTGTCGTTTTCGTCGATGTAATAGTTGCCGGAGCTGTCCACCTGGGCGGCGTAGTCGGTGTAGAGGTTGGCGATGACCAGCGCGTGGTCGGTGTTGGTTTCGTCCTCCAACGTGGCTTCGAAGATGTTGCCAGCCGCGAGGACATACTGCCGACGATCGTTGGTCGTGCCGCTCGCAGGAGCCGCAGCCACACCCACAATGTCAGCCGTGTTGTCAGCGCCAGCAACCGCCAGCGTGCCGGTGTCGCGCTTCAGGATCGCGCCGTCTTTGAACGTCTGGGAGGCTTTTTCGTAGCCCTCCATCAGAGGGATGCTCAGGCACGGATTGATGGCATGAAAGCCGAATGCGTTCGATAACAAAGTTGCGACAGCCATGGGGCATTCCTCCTAGTGTTGACTACTGCAATCCAACAATCGTGCCGTCTTTGAGGGCCTGGGTGTACTGAGCGGTGGCGGCCATCGTGCCACGGTGCTGCGCGGACATGCGACGCAAAAGATCGGGGTCGGTGTCGGTGGTTTTGACGATCACGCCTTTTGATTTGCCGAGTTCCTGGAGATTGGAGGTGGCGGCTGAGCGGCGGTGCTCATTATCCTGCGCTTCTCGACGGTCTAGGGCAGCTTTGCGCTTGGCTGGAATGCGCATCAGGATGCAGTCACCGATTTTGCGCATGCCGCCAGCGATCTCGTGCTCCTTGGCTTCTGGCATGTCACCGCAGACTACTTGCCAGCCGGAGACTTTGGCATAGTTGACCCAGTAGCCGATGTTGTACTGGGAATCGTGGCGGACCCACTTGTACTCGAACCCAGCCTGGCGATTGCTGACATCGAGGCCATCGAAGTTGGCCATGATCTCAATGTCGTCGTCGAAGGTGTCGGGGTCGATCGAGCCGACCGAGTGACCTTCGTCGGAGTGCTGCGCGGCTTCCACCTTTTCGGCCAGCTCGTCAGCTCGCTCTTTGAGCACTTCGCGCTGGGCATGACCGGCCGGGGGCAGGTCAGCACCAGGTTGGGGTTGCGCTGTCGCAGGTCGCACAATCTTTTTCATGATTTCAGGCATTGCCGCTCCTTAACGCTTCATTTTGGGCTTGGATCAGAGGAGCCGCCTCTGCCCAGGTTTTGACTTTCATGGTGCGTGCATAAAGGCGCTGGACCATCTCATCAGGCGTCCAGCCCCAGTTATCCATTTCGCGTTGCGCATCAGGGCCGAGGACTTCGGTAACGGTGGGCACGCCAGGCTGAGTGCTGGAGTCACGGCGCTGGGTTGAGGGTACAGAGCCGTCCACGCTCCCGCCGTTTTCGCGCAAAATCTTCTCGCGTTCTTTGGCCATGATCGCGGTGTGGTTCATGCCGATGACCATGTTATAGGCGGTGGTGTAGCAGGCTGGATCGGCGCGTTGGGCCAGGGGGACATTGGCGACCAGCTTGTCGATCTCTTTTTCGTATTCCTTGAAATAGGGCATCGCCGGGTTGTTGGCGGCTTGCGAGCGAGCAATCGCGGCAAAGTTCGAGAGCCCCTGCTGCTGCATCGGTTCGATGTGCTGCTTGATGAGAGAGGTTTTGACATCCTCGACGAGCTTGCGCAGGTTAGTAGTTTTGCCGTTGTTGAGTTCGGTGATGATGGCTTCGTCGGTCAGTTCGACGACAGGCGGCTGCGCGGCTTCTCGTGTGGCAAATCCTTGCTGAAGCGCAGCGGACATCGCTTGCAGTCCTGCGACTACCTGAGCGAGATCCTCGCGGGTGGCGTATTGTGGCTCAGGCGTGACGGGCTGCGCCGGGGTGACTGATTCCGGCTGAGGCTCGTTCGCGTTGGGCATGTCGTTCGGCAGCATCGCGTTGCTCCTTGTCTAGCTGAGTGACCGTCTGGACCATGAGATCGATGCCCTCAATCCGCCCTTGGATTTTTGAGATGCCCTCGAAGTTGGTCGCACGACGAAATTGCGGGGTGGTTTCTTGGATGGCTTGATTGCACCACAACAAAAAATCGGCCATCGCCTGCGGATTCGCCCTGAGATGTGTGACCCATAACGGTGTTGGTTGTGCCATAGAATATGGTGTACTCCAAAATGTGCGATGGTGCAAGTATTTTTGCCGAAGTAGCAACGAGTAGGCAATTATACCTCGGCTGGGTTAGGAGGTGGTGTGCCGTTGAAGGGTGGGACTGGCTGGCCGCCGCCTTCGCCGCCCATCGTGTTAGGGTCGCCAGGCATGCCGCCGCCCATGGCCATGCCTTGGAGCATCATTTGCTGGAGCTGGGCGTTTTGTTCGGCTTCCAAAATCTCCTCGCTGGTATCGACGATGAAGGTTTCGGGGTCCTTGAACTGCTCAAAGGTGCGGATGATGCGATCGATCAGCTCGCTAGTGGAGTGGATGATTTTGAGGGCAGCCGAGCGCAGTTCTGGAGGCGTGGCGGGGTTGACGACCTGCGCCGTGAGTTGGAACATTTTCTCGTAGTAGGGCGCGAGCGTGTTAGCCAAGGTGACGGCGTTCTGGCGATCTGCGTCTTTGTTGATGGCCTGAGAGCTAGCGGTGACCAAGATGGCGATGGACTTGTCAAAGCCGGGGTCCTTCAAACACTCGATGACGAGTTCAGAGACTTGTTGACCGAGGCGTTGTTTGAGGTGTTCTTCGACAGCGAAGTCTCCGGCGCGCACTCGCTCGGCATACCGTAAGACAGCTTGACGGACGGCACCCGCTGTTCCCAATCGCACAGAATCGAATGCGGGTGTGAATCGACGATTAGCCTGCTGCAAGAGAGACATCGCAGTGACGCCAGGCGTTCTATTCCCGAAGGTTTGGTTTTGGGAGGGTTGGGTAAGTTCATTGGCGCCTGTCCTCCGTTCGGCCAGCGATGTGACCATGCCCTGGGTAGCTTCGAGTGAGGGGTAGATGTCAGAGAGCTTGAGTTCTTTGAGGGTGGTCGGGTCGGCCATTTCGAGGTTGCGGCCGGCCCAGATTGAGACGGTGCCAGATTGGATGGAGCCGTACTGAGAGGCCCACATGCGACAATTGGATAAAAAGACGTTATCGATTTGGTGATTGTGGAGCGCGGTCATCTCGAACTGGAAGGGCGACAACATCTCCATCACACCTTGCGAATAGAACTGATGCGAACGGAGCTGATAGCCCATTTTGGTGACGGGGCGTTCGTCGTAGGGCGAGTAGGAGATGCGCATGGACTTTTGGGAGGTCAGGTCATACGCAACCAGGAGGTCCTCGTCGATGCCATCCCCGTCGATGTCGTAGCGGGTGTAGATGTCATAGCACTCGTACATATCAGTGCGGCGTCGCATGTCGCCTGGCGTGCGGGCGAGGTGCTCGCGGCGGTTGGTCATCCAGTCGAGTCCAGCGCACGGAGCGCACTTGGAGATGTCCCACCCCTTCGTTTTGGCGTAGGTTTTTAGCTCGCTCTCAGTGCGGTAGAAGCGCAGGGCCAGCGTGCGACATTGCTGCACATCATAAAACACCCCACCGACGGCGAACACATCGTCAGGGAGCATGGAGATGATTTTGGGGCCGCGTTCGACGACTTTGAAGGCTTTGTGTTTTACATAGGATTCGATGAAGGGGATGTAGTAGAAACCATTACCCAATTGTGCCGTGTCAAAAATGGAATGTTCGCTGGCTGGGCGCATATCGATGTCGTGGATCAGCACATCGATCCAGGTCTGCATGGCCTTCGCTCGGTCTACGTATTCCTTATTCAGATGGCGCACGGTGATGGGCTGCGAGAGCGTATAGATGAGATCGATCATCTGGGCGTAGATGGAGTCAGTGGCGATGGCGCCGAGTGGAATCTCGATGTTGCTGGCGTTCTCGACAGGGGTGTTGCGGATAGGGGTCTCAGGCACCGCTTCGTACTGCCGCAGCAAAGTTCGCCACAGAGACTCAATGCTGGTGCGCAGGGCTTTGGCCTCGAACAGCTCGGTGGCGAGCCACTGATCGAAATTAGCGCGTTGCTCGTCAGAGATTCTGAGATCTTCGATGGCGGTGTGGAGGGTGATGTCGCGCATTAGAGAGCTGGCTTTGGTTGTGTGTTGGGGTTGATCGCGTTGGCGATGGTGGTCAGCAAAGCATAGCCATTGACGGCCACGTCAGGGTGCGCGGCGACAAATGCGGTGATTGATGGTTCAAGCGCATTGACAAGGGCAATCATAAAAGCCGTAAGCGCGGGTAAGAATTTGGCAAAAGTTGTCATCGTGAGGGCCTCCTTTCACATCGCATCGCACTGCTCGTCGGCGAATTGGGACTTAGACGTGTTGCGACAGATACGACGAAGCCCTTTGCCCAGAATGTCTTGAAAGCGCAGAAACTCAATCGCGTGTTGCTTACTCAAACTATCGATCGCTTCCATACGTGCCCGGTTGTCGATGATGGATTGCGTCATGGTCGAGATGGCCTGAGTGAGTTTGGTTTGGTTATCGACGACAGGGGATGGGAGCCAGCCGACATTGACCGCGAAAAAAAGAAACGCTAACACGGTGACGGGGCCTAGAGTCACAATCGCCTTCACAATCGCTGGGATGTGCTGCCAGCTCATATCTCGGTCTCTTTCAGCGGGATCGAGACTTCCAGACCGTTCCATATGGTCAAGACTTTGTTGACATAAAATTGGTTGACATAGGACCCAGGATTTGTTGGCTCTCGGCGCGGGCTCCCGGCGTTATAGGCTGCAATGACATCAGACCATTGCCCGTATTTTGCCTTAAATTTTGTTACGTGTAAACATCCGTAGCGTAATCCGACGATGGGGTCGCATAGCTGAGGGAAGTATCCTTTGAAGCCGTGCTCGCGAGCGACAGCGCCCATCACTTGCATCAACCCCCAGGAGCACATCTGGCCAACGCGCTCAGTAGAAGAGAGCTGGCTGCGATCGTCGAGGAGATGGAGGTATTTGTACTGGGGCTCGTAGCGGAGCGCCCAAGGGTTGAGAGAGCTTTCAACGGTCGCCAGAGCTTCGATCAGCTCCCACGGCAGATCAAAGTCTCGGGCGATCGATTTTATAGTTGCGCGAAGGTCGGGCGTCGATGTGTCCATGCATGACCTCTGGTTTTGATGATGTAATTGAGCGCCAGGAATGGGGGTATGTTGTTCGCGCCGGTCGTGGGGGCGGTGTTGTAATTGGCGGCGTTGGAGACATCGGCGTCAGCTCCACCTCCGTTGCTGCCCATGACGGCGGTGTTCGCGTTGGTCGCGCTCGCGTCGGTGGTGACTGGATGGCGGTGACGGCCGACTTCAGATTCGATTTGTGTGTGGGACTCTTCGCCGCCGCGATCACCGAGACTGCGCGTGGTGAGGGTTTGGGTGAGGGTGTGGACGCCGGTGCCGGTGCCGGTGAGGTTGATGGCAGTGCCGGCGAGGGCATTGGCGAGCGAGGAGGCGAGTTGAATAGTGGTGACCGATGCACGGATGACATAGTACGTCGTGCTGGCAGTGAGGCCAGTGACGACTGTGCCGGTAGAGGTGTAGACGACGGCTTGACCAGTGTAGAGCGTCGTGTTGGTCGGCACGGTGATGATCTCAGTGCCGGTGTCCACATCGCCAGGCACAAAGTCAGCGGTGAACGTGCCGGCGCCGACACCAAGTACGGTACGGCTGCGCAGATCAGGAAGGTTCACTTTGTCGTAGAGAGAATGGGTGCCTGATCCAGCTCCTGTCAAATCGATCGCCACACCGCCAGATGTGGCCGCCAGACGAAAAGTTGAGGTTGTTGCGTCACGTACATAATACGCCGTGTTTGCGGAGAGTCCCGTAGGTAATGTACTCGTGCTTGCAACATGGACAATAGCGCCGTCAGCTAAACCATGCGCGGACAGCGTTACAACATCAGTTCCAATATCAACAGTAAATGTGCCGACGGCCGTGCCACGTCCATAGATTGATGCGGAGGGAATCAAAACCAACGCGAGATTGGGATACGTGGAGCAGACAATCGCGGCCGAGTTTGCGAGTAACCATCCCGATGGGGCAGATGTCCCTGCGTAGGGCAGCAAAGAACCTGGAGGCGTCGCATCGACCACAGACAATGTAATCGTGCCCGTTCCGTGCGACACTAAAATGCCAGAACCCGCTAAGACATATTTATATTCATGTCCAGTACCTCCAGCATTGACACCGAGAACTTGATTAATATCGCCGAGAGCCAAGCGTGTAGGCGTACCGCCACTCGCGCCGACAATAATATCACCGGCAGCGGTCATAGGATTGGCTGTGACTTGTTGCCACGACGCCCCAGTATCCCAAAACAAGGTGCCGGAGTTGACATCTTGGACAACAACCACACGCCCTCGAACACCCGCGCTGGGCAAGTCGTCATATAAATAGCTACCGGCATAAGGGACACGCGTACGTAAATCGACCACTGCGGTGACGCTTGAGCCGTTGGTGGTAATGGTCGCGAGCCACAAAGCGTCAGTAGGTAGAGCCGGTTTTGTAGGTGAGGTACAGTCAGTGAGATAGTGGGTGCCGGATTGACGCTGGAAGGTGCCAAGGTTGCCAGTCAACGCGGTATGCACAATGAGGTAGCACGTCGAGTTCGAGACGTAGGTGACGCTGCCGGTTTCAGTCACATAGTAACCGCCAGGGTAGGCTGTCAGGGCGGTAGGGGTGTGGGTCAGGGTGCCGCCGGTGGCATCCACTCCACCGCTGACCACCGCGCCTGCAAACAGATCAGCATAGCGCTGGGCATCCTCACGTTTGAGGAAGGTTTGCAGGTCGGTGACAAACGAGGCGTTTTGCGCTGGGACCGTCGAGTGGGTCTGATCGACGCCACTGGCCCATGCGCTAGTTAGGCAGACCGTAGAGACAAAAACCGCTAAGATGAATTTCATCAGCCAGTGCTGTGCCATTTTGACCTTTCAACGCAACAGTGAGGGAGTTGGCTAAGTTGTGAGACAATGCGCTTTTGGTCGTGCCTTGAGAGACCGCGCCGACTTCCATGCGAGCGATGGCGGTTTCAGTCGTGGAGGCGTAGCGGCGATATTCAGCCTCCATCCACCAGTCCACATTGTTCGGTGCGGTGGTGACGGAGTTGGATTTGATGACATCGCTAGAGATGTAGAGGCGGACGGTTTTGGTGTTGGCGTTGGCGGCGAACTTGCCCCAGGCAGAGACTCGAATGCCGCTGGTGTTGTCTGCGCCGCTCACGTCGCTGTTGAGCGCGCCGGCCTGGAGAGTGTAGGTCGCCAGCGTCTCCTCGGTGGTAACAGCCGTGGTGGTGGTGTTCAGGGTTTTGCAGTAGATAGTCCCACCTAAGTTCACTTTCTCACTTGCCGACGTGCCCATACGCGAGACGAGGTAGTGCGTTTCAGGCACGCTGGTGTTGGACTCAACAACGGCGAGGGGCTGAACGATAGAGAACTCGTCTCGGCCGCCCGGCACAAACACGCTGCGGCCGTGAGTGGCGCCGTCGAATTGGCCGGAGTACACCAAGGTGCCGAACACAGAACTGTTGAGACGGTTGATGGCGAACACGCTGTAGGTGTCGTCAGTGGCGATGGACCAGTCGTAGATAGACCAGTCGGTGGCGTTGATGAAGTCGATCTTGCCGGTGGAACTGCCTGAAATGTTGACGACGGATTTTTGGAGACCGCGAGCGGTGAGGCCGTGGAGATCGATGTTGCGGATTTGGGCAGTGGAGCTAGCTTGAAGCATGATGGCGGCCGCAGTCGAACCTGACCCACCGTCGGTGATGATCGTGGTGTTGGAGAAGTCCGCTTTGTCGAGGATGTAGTCTTGGTCGATCGAGAGATTGATCGAACCGCCGTTGTCAACATAGGTCGCGTTGGCGACGGTCCAGTGATAAGGGTCAGTCAGTCCAGAGACACCACTGACAGGGATGAGCTTGACGGCTTCATTCAGCGTTTGTTCGATATAGACTTGGTGGATGTTGACGGTCAGGTTGCCGAGTGCGTACAGGCCGTGGTCGGCGGTGTCTTGACCAAAGACGATCAGATGGATGCCGGCACATTCGAGGGTACGCAAGCAGTTGACGCCTTCATTGACGCCGCTGGTTGAGCCGCTACCGCCGATCCATGCCGTGATGCGATCGAACAAGAATTGAGTGATTTTGAAGCTGCTGCCCCCGTCGGCGTAGGCACAGATATTATAGCCGTCACATTTGAGATCGCTGAGTATCACCGTGGCGGCGGTCGTGAGACTGGGCGCATCACCGTCGGCATCGCAACGCACGGCAGATTGTGCGTTGTCGGCGGTGTGGGCAGGCGAGGCTGCGAAGGTGAGGCCCGCGACACGAATGTGCTGCGTGGTGCCAGTGCAGTAGAAGCCGTGGCGTGCGGAGGAGGCGGTAGTCAGGGTCAGGGTGGTTGAGTCGCTACCCGCGCCGACAAATCCGACATTGCGAGAGTTAGTTGGAAGTGAATTGTCGTGTTGGTAGGTACAGGATTGGAATTTGACCCACCCGAGTTTTCCACCAGACGGGAGGCTGTCGATGGCGCGTTTGATATAGGTGGTGTTGAGCGCCGCTGACGTTGCGCACCCGCTACCCCACCATTCAGGGCGCACATCGCCAGGAGTGGTGAAGGCGACGGGAGCGGTGGAGGCGCCGGTGAAGAGTGTCCAGACCGTGCCGGGCGAGATTTGTGATGGGGAGTCCATGGTGATCGTGACACCAGACTCGACGGCGAAGCGGCCAGAGCGCGAGGGGAGGATGTGCGCGGTGGTCGGAATGCTGGCGTTAGCGTCAACGGGCAGTGAGCAAGTCAATAACAGATGGGCTTGGCGCGTGCCGAGCGCAGTCAGGGCGGTCGAGAGCTTGGAGTATTTGCACAGGTCGAAGCCGATGGAGCCACCGTAGGGGCGTAGGTCGGTGACGGCTGTGATGGCGCCACCGCTGGTGGTGACTTGCATGAGATAGACGGAGCTAGAGTCAGGCAGCGCGGGCTGCGGCGTCGAACCGCAGTTGATGAGGTAATGTGTGTTTGAGACGCGAGTGAAGCTGCCTTGGTTGCCGGTCATGGTGGTGTGCGCAATGACCCAGCACGTCGAAGCGTCAGGGTAGGTGATGGTGGCGTCCTCGGTGACATAGTAGCCGGCAATGTACGCGGTCAGGGTGCTTGGGGAGCCTGTCAAACCAGCCGCGGTAGAATGGATGCCACCAGACAACGCGACATTTGAGGAGAGATCAGCGAGCCGATTGGCGTCCTCACGCTTCAGGAAGGTCTGGAGGTCGCTCATGAACGAAAAAGAGGCGCTGGGGACCGTTTGATGGGTCTGTTCGAGGCCGTCGGCGTGGGCGAGCGCCACGGACCCAAACAGCACGACGATCGCCAGCGCCAGCCGTGCGCGGATCATGTACCACCTCCGATGCCTTGGACGGCGGCAGTGGAGCCTGAGCTGTTGTCGATGGTGGCGTTGGTAGAGGCCCCTGCATCGAGGGTGCCGTCGATGATGAGGAGCAAGCCGTTGGCGTTGAGCGAGATGCCAGCGTCGGACTGGCCATCCAAGCGAATGGTCAGGGCTTGGTCGGCAGTGAGGGCAAGCACCTGGAGCGCGGCGATTTGGGTTGTGGGCAGGGTTTCGTGACCTCCACCTGTGGCTTTCTCGTAGGCAAACTGCTGGACCTCATCAACCAGTTGCCGGTATTGGCGCGGAAAGCCAGATACCAGTTGGCCGTTGCGTTTGATGGTCAGGGTGATGTCGAGGATGTCGGCCATGACGACTCCTTACGCGAGATGAAGGTAGACTTTGCCGCTGCCAAGGGTCGTGACTTTGATCCCGGCGACCACGCGACGAGGCCCGGCATACTCGGCGCCAAAACTGCGCTCGTCGATGAAGTTGGCGCCGCTGGCCAATCCTTCATAAATCACATTACCGTTGCCGTCTTGAATGACGCACTGGTGGCCGGCTGTGGTTGCGCCCACCCAACGGATCGCGTCGAGGTAGACATCTTCGGCCGTGATGAGCGTGCTGCTCGCGGTATCGATGACCCAGGGGTTGTGGTCGAGATCGTTGGCCATAATGAAGTCTCCCTACGGGTTGAGATGGACAGAAAACTCACGTTGACTATCGACAGACGTGTTGCCGTCAATGTCGGTCCAGCGCACAAACCAAGTGTAGCTGTGGCCGCGTTTCAGCTCAATTCGATAGCTCGTATTGATAAGATCCAACATACATACTCGATAGCCGACGCACGCCGAGGTGTTATCACTACTTACGGTGTCATCCCTAACACGAAGTTCGTAGCGCACCGCGTTAGGGATAGCTTGCCAGCGCAGAATAACAAATCGTGTGGTCGCAGGCAATTCTACTTGGTCGGATGGTGCGAGCAGGGTTGGCGAGACGACCGTAGCGAGGGGGTTGATGACAAGGGAGAGAGTTTTGGTGACACTGCCCAATGAGGCGCTGACGGTCGTGGTGCCGGCCCCCATGCCCAGCACGGTAAACCCGGCGGTCTTGGCGCCTGAAGGAATGTTGACGGTCGAAGGGGTGGCGAGAATGCTGGTGTCGGTGTTAGAGATCGTGATGGGTACCGTGGTCGAGGGAGCGTTGTCGAGCGTCGCAGTCAGCACGAGCGATTCGCCCACAAAAATCGATTGTGCCGAGGCGGTGAGGCTCAACAGGTTGATGGTCGAGGTCGGGGGTGGCGGCGGACCTGGCAGTGGAGGCGGTGGCGGGGGAGTGAGGCTGACCACCGCGATGGTAGATGTGAGCGCCGTGCCGTCCCACGCGTGCTCGGTTTTCGGGTCTACGGTAAAATCGATGGTGTCGCCAGAGCTGACCGTAGCGGTGATTGAGTAGGAGCGCGTGCCGGTGCCTGACGGGACATCATCAGAAAAGAGTGTGCTGGAACCGTTTTTGACGATGGAGAAGTTCACGCCGTCGCCAGTCACGGTATCGACATCGCGATAAGTACCTGCGAGAGAGATGGTGGCGTTGACGGGCGAGACCCAGCGAATAATACCGTTGGCTTGTGTGGGGTTGGTGGTTGGGTCGCTCGGGTGGATGTAGCCGGCGCCGATACCGCCGTAGGTGGTTGCGCCCTGCCAGTAGGTTCCCCCGTACACAGCATGCCCATAAGACATCTGCGAGAGATCCTCGTTGAAGTAGTACCACACAGGGCCTTGAGTGCTCGAATATTCGCTGACAAGATCCCAGGTGGTGGTGGAGGGCGGCGTGGTGATGGTGAAGTCGCCTGAGCTGGTGACGGTGTTGGCGCCAACGGTGACGGTGATTTTGCCGGTCGAGGCGCCTGAAGGGACTGTCGCGATCAGTTGGGTGGTGTTACCCGAGCTGAGTGAGGCGGTGGTGCCGTTGAATTTGACGATGTTGGAGCTGAGGGTCGAGCTGAAATTGGTGCCTGAGATGGTGACAGAAGTGCCGACGATTCCGCTTGATGGGGTAAAGCTGGAAATGGTTGGGGCAGTCGGCGGATCAGCCACAGTCGCCAAGGTAAATGTGACTTGATTGGAGTTGGCCGCGAACTGGTTGCTAGTATCGTACGCACGGACGATGAGGTAGTACGTGCCGGCCGAGGTGATACCGATAGAAGCGCAGGTCGTGGTCGTCACACGACCGACGGTATCAAATGATGTATAAGTACCGCTCGTTGTCCCCCACGAAATACGATAGCCAACAAGATCAGCTTCGGTGCGCGCTGTCCAAACAATCGTGCAGTCTTGGACAGCGGCAATCGCCAATGTTGGCCAAAGCCAACAGAGTATGAGTAGCCACATCAATCGTTTCATTGGACAGTCACCGTAACGGTCGTCGTGCCAGGCGGTCCAACAGGATTGTCAATTGGGAGTGGTGGAGGCCCGCCACCCGTAGCGGCACATCCACCAGACGGTGGCGCACTTATATATACATGACCAAACTGCTGCCTGGCCTCAGCAGTAAAACCCTGTCCATTACCATAGCCATCCCATGTTTCATTCTGAACAAATTCATTGACATTCCCGCTCCCATAATTGAGATTGGTGTAACTCATGACTGGATTACCATTCATCCAGAATTTGAGTACGCCATTCCGCGAGCTGATCGAATCGCTCGAACGCATGCAGACTTCAATTCTTACCCATGTATTTACCGCAAATGAACCACTACCAACATTTGGATAACACGCAAGACCTAGATCCAACGCACAAATATGTGTGTTGTCGTTCTGTGAGGAATTGTGGCTAAATATCCAACTCTTCGTGGTGCCACAACCTTCAATTAAAAACACTCCATTAGTCTGCTGGAACCCTGAAGGGTTGTCCATGGTACGCATGAAAAAGGTCTTAGACTTGCCAACAGAGCTACATGTATAGTTGGCGTTGACGCGGAACGTCAGGCCGACAAACATCTCTCGGTCTACTTTGTTGTCAATGTACCCGATCTGTCCACCACCTACCGCACATGCAAGCGGTGGCGGACCGATACATGTACCACTGTAGGGTAGAATAGAATCAAGATAGCCGCTCGGTGATCCTGGCTCACTGCCATCATTGTTGATGATGGCATTGCTATAAAGATCATACCAACGCCCAAGCTGCACAAAACCTTTCACGGCGTTGCAGATATCTACTGCATTCATGTTGCATTCAGCGATGGGTATACTACCTGCCGGCTCTCTCGTGAAGTACGAGTGACCAAATGCAAACGATGGCAGTGCGCAGACCAACAAAACCAGTGAGAGTAAGAACTTTCTCATAATCCCCCCATAAGACCTTTGCTGCTTTTGCCGAGATTGCCGGTCGAGCCGCCTCCACCAGCACTGACGAGATATTCATAGGCCCCGATGTCGAAAGCGCCATTCTGAGGGCGTGAAGTGCCGATGTAATCAGTGGTCAACCTGAACAACCATTCAAACAGTTGACATCGAACGCATTGTGATTAGCGTCGATGGAGGTGCCAGTAATCGGCAGTGGGGTGGAGCTGCCTTTGGTAGCCGAGCGCATCTCTTGCTGCGCCCCAACCGGCACGACGACGGTTAGCACCCACACGATACTAAATAGTAAGTAGTACATACGTTCTCCTATCCCGTTCGCCGTTTATCCGTGAGTCGCGCCTTGATCGTCACCCACCACGGCGCGTTTTCGTCCCAGGGGAGCGGCCCGGCTGGCGCGACCGTCTTAAATCCACCCCAGAGCACGAGGCCATCGGCATGTTCCAGCACCGTCCGCACAATCGTTTCCCACACGTCGGCATCGAGATCTTTTACATCGTCCGCCCGTCGCCACCAGATATACGGATAAATTGGAGATTCCATCCTCCCGTACACACGGCGGATACGCTTCGCCTCATCGAGGTGGGCAATCAAATAGGTCGTCACCCAATCGAGATTTTGTGGAGCGGAATCTCGCGTGTAATGAAAATACAACGAGGGCATGTAGACATCGGTGAATGGGGCCATGATCGCGGCCAGATCATTGATTTCCGACCGCCATGCCTTAAACTCTA